>Ga0213837_1000130_pt1 | contig 134445 bp, 129 predicted proteins | sample SWPATP12_FD_160572 | JGI IMG/M metagenome (GOLD analysis project Ga0213837, IMG submission 160572) | Coastal seawater microbial communities from Marineland, Florida, United States - SWPA TP1 #2 | ecosystem: Environmental > Aquatic > Marine > Coastal | place: USA: Florida | collected 2016-08-06
CTGTGATCATACGGACGACCTCGAGCTTGAAGCTGGGGTCGAAATTGCGGCGCTGCCTGGTCATGTAAACTCCTTCGAAGGTGAATTATCCACCTATCGAGGTGTCCGGGGACATTAGACCACTACATCGTCGTGTGGATCAGCCCCGGACGCACGCCATTGACGCGAATCCCCTCCCCCGCCACTTCTTTCGACAGCCCGATCGTCAGCGCGTCGACCGCCGCTTTCGAGGCCGCATAGTCGACATATTCGCCCGGCGAGCCGAGGACGGCGGCGCGCGACGAAAGGTTGACGATGGCGCCGCCGCTGCCGCCCTGCCGGGTCGACATGCGCCGCACCGCTTCGCGCGCACAGAGAAAGCTGCCGACGACATTCGTCATCATGATGCGTGCGATGCGCGCCGCGTCCATCTCTTCCACGCGCATCTGGCGCGCCAGGATGCCGGCGTTGTTCACCAGCGCATCGAGCCGGCCGAAGCGCGCCTCTAACTGCGCGAACATGCTCACAACCTCGTCTTCCCTGGCCACGTCGGCGCGGACCGCGAACGCCTCGCCGCCGGCGTGCTCGATCGCGCGCACGATGCCAGCCGCGGCCGCGTCGTCGCTGCGGTAGTTGATGCAGACCCGATAGCCCTGCTGCGCCGCCAGCTGCGCGCAGGCGGCGCCGATGCCGCGCCCGCCGCCGGTGATGAGAATGGTTTTTTTCACTGAGCTCCTTCGGTCGAATGCCCATCATTTCAACATATAATGCTTTTTTGCCACAAAGCATACGCCATGCCGTCGCCCACCGGTTTTACTCTTTCCTTGCGCCGGCTGCTCATCCTGCTCAGCGCGATCGGCCTGCTGCCCCTGGCATTGCTGGGCCTGTGGTCGCTGCACACGGCCAGCCAGTACCAGCAACGCGAACAGACCCGCGTCCTGCTCGACCAGGCGCGCGCCCTGTCGAGCGCCGTCGATGCCGAGCTGGACGGCTCTATCGCAACGCTGGCCAGCCTGGCGCGTACGCCTTCCATGGCCGCGGGTGACCTGCGCGCCTTCTACGACATCGCGCGCGACCAGGTGGCGGCCCAGCCCGAATGGCTGGCGGTCACCCTGTCCGACGCCTCCGGCAAGATCCTGTTCCGCACCACCACGCCTTACGGCGAACAGGCCGGGCAGGCCACCGATCCGGAAAGCCTGCGCCAGCTGCTGGCCGTGCAAAAGCCGCTGGTCGGCCACGTAGCGCGCGGGCAGCGCGGGAAGGTGGCGTTTCCGGTACGCGTGCCGATCCGCGACGAAGCCGGACGCCTGTATGCGCTGAGCGCCGTCATCAAGCCCGACCGCATCCTGAACGTCCTCAAACGCCAGCGCGTGCAGCCGGACTCGGTGATCGCCATCATCGATGCCTACGGGTCCATCGTGGCGCGCTCCAAGAACCACGACAAGCGGGTCGCCGGTCCGCCCAGCCCCGCACTGGCGCGCCTGATGAACGGCACGGCGCCCGAGGGCGTGGGCGACACCGTCAATCTGGAGGGCGACAAGCTGGTCAGCGTGTTCACGCGCGTCTCGCACTACGGCTGGACGGTTGCAATCGGCGTGCCGCAGCCGGCGATCGGCGCCGCTGCCTGGCGCGGCATCGGCCTGTATGGCTGGGGCCTGGCCGCGTCGCTGCTCGCCTGCATCGGCCTGGCATCGCTGCTCTCGAACCGTATCGCACGCAGCTTCGCCAACCTGCAGCACGGCGCTGCGGCGCTCGGTGCGGGGAAGGAGGTCGCGGTCCCGCCCTCGCGTGTGCGCGAACTCGACCTCATGGGCCGCGCGCTTGAAACCGCGGCGGGCCAGCATGCCGCCTACGAGCAGGAGCGTTCGCGCTTGCTGGCGTCGCTGGAAGAAGCGCGGCATCGGCATGGAGCCGGCGCTGCTGGCGCGCGTGTTCGAACCGTTTTACCAGGCGCCGCAACAGGTCGCGCGCAGCACCGGAGGCTTGGGGCTGGGTCTGGCGATCGTGCGCAGGATCGTCGAGCTGCACGGCGGGCGCGTGTCGGCGCACAGCGACGGGCCGGGCACGGGCAGCCGTTTCGTGGTCGCCTTGCCGCTGACCGCCGCCCAGGCCGACGCGCCCGCGCCGACGCCGCGCCAGCCGGCCCCTGGCAAGCATGTGCTGGTGGTGGACGACAATATCGATGCGGCCGCGATGACGGCCCTGATCCTGGAACAGTTCGGCCACGAAGTGCGCGTCGCCCACAGCGCGGCCGGCGCGCTGGCAGCGATCGAAGACTACCGCCCGGCGGTCGCCATCCTCGACATCGGCCTGCCCGACATGGATGGCTACGCGCTGGCCGCCGCGATCCGGCGCACGGGCGCGGCGCCGCGGCTGGTGGCGCTGACCGGCTACGGCCAGAAAACCGATGTCGACCGAGCCGCCGGGGCCGGGTTCGACCTGCACCTCACCAAGCCCGCGACGCTGGACGACCTGGAGCGGGCGGTTTCGGGAAGCACACCATGATGCGACGAAAAAAACTGACCTTCTGGGGCGCGCACGAGAACGACGACAGCCTGGTGCGCGACGTGATCGCGGGACGCAAGACCGTCACCGCCGATACGGTCGAGGACTACCACAAGGGGTATGGCGAGCTCGGTGACGGCAACTACCTGGCGGGCGACATCATCGATGTCCATGACCTGAAAGGCCGCCCGCGCTGCACGATCCGCGCGCTGGAAGTACGCGTGATCCGCTTCGGCGACATTCCGGAAGACGTCTGGCGCGGCGAGACGTTCAACAGCGCGGAGGAATTTCGGGACGTGCACATTCGCTGCTTGCCGCATCTGGACCTGCACGACGGGTTCGAGTTCGTGACGCTGCATTTCGAATTGGTGGACGTGGCAGGCGATACGCAAGCGCTCTCCCTGTAGCAAGCCTGAATCGCCAGGAAGAAGTTATTAAGAACCTATCCCAGTAGGGAATGAGTCGTTGCTGACGCGCCTGACAAGCGGCTGCTGCGTTGCTCGTCGTTGCATGGCTCGCCATGCGGCCTCCTCGCGCCTTGCCCCCGCTTGCCATGCATCGTCATCAACTTCCTCCTCCCTACTGGGATAGGTTCTAAATAGAGCACATCTAGACAAAGTGGTCTACGATGCGCAGCTACTCAAGGAGCTCCCCATGCGCATCGTTGCCACCGTCGTTCTCTTGCTTGCCGCCGGCTTCGGCCAGGCGGCGCCCCGTTTCAGCCCGCCGAATCCACCCGGCCCCTTCGCAGTCGGCCTGCGCGTCGTGCACCAGTACGACTACGCGCGCGCCTACCGGGGCGAGTTCGATCCCGCGACCGGCAAGCGCAACGAGGGTGAACAGGCGCGCCCCGTACAAACACTGGTCTGGTATCCCGCCACCGCCTCGGGCAAACCGATGGTCTATGGCGACTACCTGCGCCTGGTCGGCAGCGAAGACGATTTCAGCCGCGGCGCAGCGCAGGTCGAGGCGGTGGCGGACAGCTTCATCCGCAGCGAATACCTGCCGGAAGCGGGTATGGAACAGGGCCGGGAAGCACTCCAGGGAGCGATGCGCGCGCGCGCCGACGCGGCTTTCTCCGAGGGCAAGTTTCCGGTCGTTATATACGCGCCCAGCATCAGCGCTCCGGCTGCCGAAAACGCCGACCTGTGCGAGTTATTGGCCAGTCACGGCTACATCGTCATCGCCAGTCCGAGCATGGGCACGCGCGGGCGCCAGATGCCGAATGACCTCGAGGGCGCGGAAACGCAGGCGGCCGATATCGCCTTCCTGCTCGGCTACGCGCACTCGCTGCCTCAAGCGGACGCGCGCAAGGTGGCGGTCGCCGGTTATAGCTGGGGCGGCCTGGCGAACGTGCTTGCGGCCGCGAAAGACCGGCGCATCAAGGCACTGGTCGGTCTCGATGGCTCGGCGCGTTATTACCCGGACCTGATCGCCGCCGCGAAATACGTCACCCCGCTCACCCTGAGTGTGCCGACGCTGTACGTCGCCGCAAGGCCGAGGTCGCTGGAAGAACTGACCGAACGCCCGAAGCCGGCCTCCAACTTCCTCAACGATATCAAGTATGCCGACCTGTACAAGCTGACGATGTACCCGATGGAGCATTTCGCGTTTTCGTCGACCTATCTGCGTTTCGCGTCCGATCCACGCTTCGGGCAGTACCCGCGCGCAGACGTGAACCGCGCGCATGGGTGGGTCGCCGATTACGTGCGCCACTTCCTCGACGCCTACCTGAAAGACGACGCCGACGCCCGGACCTGGCTGAACGCCACGCCGGCCAGCCACGGCATGCCGGCCCATGCGGTGACGATGGAAGCGCGGCCGGCCGCGCCGCCGCCGCCGAGCCGAGCCGCGCCGGGCTGGCGGCGGAGCTGTCGCGCCGTGGCTTCGAGCATGCGCATGCCGCCTACCAGGCGCTGCGAACGCGCGATGCGACCTTCACGCTGCCGGAGCGCGAACTGAACGAATGGGGTTACCAGCTGCTGCGGGCCGGCCAGCCGCGGCAGGCGATCCAGATCTTCAGGCTCGCCACACGTCTCTACCCGGAGAGCGCGAATGCTTACGACAGCCTGGCCGACAGTTACGATCAGGCCGGCAACAAGGCCGAGGCGATCGAAAACTACCGCCGCTCGCTCGAACTCAATCCGGGTAACAAGAATGCCGAACAGCGTCTCGACGTGTTGAACCCGAAGTCCCAGGCAAGCACCAAAGCGCGCTCGGGCTGAAACCGAACGCGATCGCGCAGGCCGGTTCGAAGCCGACGAGTGCGGTTCCCTGAACGAATGGCTCGCCGTCGCGCCCCACGCCCTGCCCTTGTGCAGCAAGGTGGCGGCGCTGGTGTCCGTCAACGACGTCGCCGATCGCGCCGCCCATGCGCTGGCCGACGGGGCCGAGCTCAGTCTGGGCCGGCGTTCGGTCAAGTGGCTCGACGCGCCGCATTTGCCGCAAGGCTGGGAAACCGGCTTCCTGATGGATACCCGCACCAGGACGCTGTTTTGCGGCGACCTGTTCACCCAGGGAGGAACAGGCACGCTTGCCCTGACCGGCGCCGACATCCTGGAAAACAGCGAAGCGTTTCGCCAGCCGATGGATTATTTTTCGCACTCCACCAACACCGGCACCCTGATCGAAAAACTGGCCGCCGAAGCGCCCACCACGCTGGCCTGCATGCATGGCAGCGCCTGGAGCGGCGACGGCGCGGCGCTGCTGCGCGCCCTCGGCGACAGGCTCGTCGGCAGCTGATCGCTCATCCCGCCCCGCTCGGACAGCGTCAGCCCAGGGCCAGTCGCCGCGGTGTCGCCAGTGCTTGCTTCACCTGGGCGCTGTGCGGGCGCGCCGGCGCGCCGTCGAGTTTGAAGGTGCTGACCAGCCGGGCGAGGTGCGCGGCCTGGTCTTCGAGCGAGGTGGCCGCCGCGGCGGCCTCTTCGACCAGCGCCGCATTCTGCTGCGTGACGTCGTCCATCTGCGTGATCGCCGCATTGACCTGCTCGATGCCGAGGGTCTGTTCGGCGCTCGCACTGGCGATTTCCGACATGATGTCGGTCACGCGCGAAATCCCTTGCACGATCTCCTGCATGGTGGCGCCGGCCTGTTCGACCAGCTGTCCGCCCGTTTCGACCTTGCCGACGGAATCGGCGATCAGGCCGCGGATCTCCTTGGCCGCGCCCGCCGAGCGTTGCGCCAGGTTGCGCACTTCGGAGGCGACGACGGCAAATCCGCGGCCCTGCTCGCCGGCACGCGCTGCCTCCACGGCCGCATTCAGGGCGAGAATATTGGTCTGGAAGGCGATACCGTCGATCACCGCGATGATGTCGGCGATCTTCTTCGACGAGGCGTTGATCGAGGCCATCGTCTCGACCACCTCGGAGACGACCTGGCCGCCGCGCATGGCCACCCCCGAGGCAGTCTGGGCCAGCGTGTTCGCCTGGCGTGCGTTGTCGGCATTCTGGCGCACGGTACTGGTCAACTCTTCCATCGACGACGCGGTTTCTTCCAGCGAGCTGGCCTGCTGTTCGGTGCGGGCCGACAGGTCCAGGTTGCCGGCGGCGATTTGCTGGGACGCCGTGACGATGGTGTCGGTACCGGAGCGCACTTCGGACACGGTTTTCAGCAGGCTCGTATTCATGTCCTGCAAGGCTGCGAGCAGCACGCCGACTTCATCCTGCGACGTCACCTGGATGTCGGCGGTCAGGTCGCCGGAGGCCACCTGCTGCGCCAGGCCCACCGCGCGCGCCAGCGGCCGCGTGATGCTGCGCGTCAGCCATACGCCCAGGCCCAGGCCGCACGCCAGGGCAAGGACGCCCAGCGACATCAGGAAGGTGCGCGCATCGGCATACACGGCGTCGATCCGGGTATGGGCGGCCTGGAACAGGGAGTCCTGATAGGCGACGACGGCCTCGATCGTCGCCAGATATTTGTTCAGTGCGGGGACCAGCCTCGCGCTCACCTCGGCCTTGAATTCCTCGGTCAGTCCCTGTGCCGCCTTGCGCTTGTAGATCTCGGTGCGCAATGCGCTGTAGACCTTGCGTTGCTCGGCGACGGCCTTGAGGTTGGCCTTGCCCTGCTCGCTCGTGACCAGGACTTCGAGCTCTTCCTGCACCTTGCTGATCCGGGCGCTGACCGCCTTCATTTCGACGTCGAGCGCTTTCTCCTCGACGACGTCGCTGGTCCTGGCCTTGGCCAGGGTACGCACACTGTTCGTCGCCACGCCCTCGCGCCAGGCCGCGGCCAGTTTGGCCTTGTAGTTCGCGCCCACCATCGCGGCCTTGGCTTCGTCGATGTGGTCGAGCTGGCGCAAGGCGCTGAACAGGATGACGGCCAGCAGGAGCAAAAGGACAGCAAACGCTGCGCCGAGACGGGTACCGATGTTGAAGTTTGAAAGTTTCATGACATGACCGATCGTTCTGGGTAAGCGAAAGCTGGATGCAGGTCTTTTTCAGGCCACATACAGGAAAATGTTTCCGTAGGATAACTCTTACTCGGCGTCGTCATCCATTACCGTATAGAAATATTGACGCCTGTGGCGCCATAAGCACACAACCCTGGCGAATCCACCATGCTCGGTAACAGAGTGATATGCAAGGTGGCGGATGCAGACCGAACGCGCCGCCCCTGCATGGATCCGTCGTGCTGGCTGTAAAATAGCGCTTTTCGTCCAGCCTCCGCGACTGCCCCATGCATATCAATCCAGAACGCAGCACCCGTCCCGATTACGCCCTGCTGGTACGCCAGGTCGTCAGTGTCCTCGAAGGCGAACGCGATCTCACCGCGAACGCGGCGCAGTTTTCCGCCCTCGTCTACGACACCCTCGCCGACCTGAACTGGTCCGGCTTTTATTTCACCGTGCCGTCGAAAAAGGGAACAGGCCAGGATTTGCTGGTCGGGCCGTTCCAGGGCAAGCCGGCCTGCGCGCGCATTCCGTTCGGACGGGGCGTGTGCGGCACCACCGCGGTGGAAGGCAAGACCATCGTCGTGGCCGACGTGCATGCGTTTCCCGGGCATATCGCCTGCGATTCGGCGTCGGCATCGGAAATCGTGCTGCCGGTGATCAAGGATGGCAAGCTGGTCGGCGTGTTCGATATCGACAGTCCGAAGCTGGACCGGTTTTCCGATGAGGACCGGGCCGGACTGGAGGCGATGGTGGCGGCGTTTGTCATGGCAACCGATTGCTGACCACCAGGTAATGCACAGAATATTTGGCAATATTACAATTTAGGCAAATTATATGAATCAACTCGACCAACTCAAGCAATACACCACCGTCGTTGCCGATACCGGCGATTTCCAGTCCATCAAAGCCTATGCGCCGCAGGATGCGACGACCAATCCGTCGCTGATCCTGAAAGCCGTGCAGAAGCCGGAATACCTGCCCCTGCTGCAACAGGCGGTGGCCGCTGCGAAGGACGGCTCGACCGAGGAAATCGTCGACCGCCTGCTGATCGCGTTCGGCGTCGAAATCCTGAAGTTCGTGCCGGGCCGCGTGTCGACCGAGATCGATGCGGCGCTGTCCTTCGACACCGAAGCGACGGTCGCCAAGGGCCGCGAGCTGATCGCCCTGTACGAAGCGGCCGGCGTGTCGCGCGAGCGCGTGCTGATCAAGATCGCCTCGACCTGGGAAGGCATCCGCGCCGCCGAGATCCTGGAACAAGACGGCATCCACTGCAACCTGACCCTGCTGTTCTCGCTGTGCCAGGCCGTGGCTTGCGCCGAAGCGGGCGTGCAGCTGATTTCGCCCTTCGTCGGCCGGATCTACGACTGGTACAAGAAGTCGAGCGGCACGGACTACACGGGTGCGGACGATCCGGGTGTGCAGTCGGTCAAGAAGATTTACCAGTACTACCGCAGCTTCGGCTACAAGACCGAAGTCATGGGCGCGAGCTTCCGCAATACCTCGCAGATCCTGGAACTGGCGGGCTGCGATCTGCTGACCATTTCGCCGGACCTGCTGCAAAAGCTGGCCGACAGCGATGCGCCGGTCGAGCGCAAGCTGAGCGACGACGCCGATGCCGCGATCGAAAAGATCGTCGTCGACGAGAAGAACTTCCGCTTCATGCTCAATGAAGATGCGATGGGCACCGAGAAGCTGGCCGAGGGCATTCGCGCCTTCGTGGCCGATTCGAAGAAGCTCAAGAAGATGATCGAAGAAATGCGTTAATGCGAACGCCGGCGTGAAGCCGGCGTTTTTTTTACCGCGCCCGAATCCCGTCCATCATGGTCGCCATCATCTTCTCGCCCAGGTCGACCAGGCTGAAGGCCGTCGGCTCGAACATCCAGTTGCGGATCAGGCCATCCATCAGGGACCAAAGGCCCAGCGCCAGCATCTGAGGGTCGACGTCCGGCTTGATCTGCCCGCCCGCCTGGGCCAGCCTCAGGCGTTCCACCACCTGGGCCGTCAGGTCGCACTTGCTCTGGCGGCGGCGCACCCGGACCGCGTCCATCTCACTGACGAACTCGACCTTCAGCGAGGCGATCTCGAGCACGCGGCGGGCTTGCGGGTTGGTTTCGGTCACGCGGAAAATTTCAACGAAGAAATTACGCACATCATCGAGGACGGTGGCCGGATCGACCTTGCCCAGCCGGCTCAATGCGCATTCGAAGGGCAGCGTGACGCGCTCCATCATCGCGTTGAACAAGGCGCCCTTGTCGTCAAAATGCCAATAAATAGCGCCGCGCGTCACACCGGCTTGCGTTGCGATATGCTGCAAAGTCGTTCGCGACACACCCTGCTCAACAAACAACTTTTCCGCAGCATCCAGGATGCTGTCGCGCGTGGCCGCTGCTTCTTCTTTTGTCCTGCGGGCCATCTCTTCTCCGTTTTATAGTGGTCTTGCACCTTAAACATACACTCGTGATAGTATATATAAAAATGCGAAATAGCCAGTGATGCAATCGTGCTCAGGACCGAGAGGATACCTGAGTGCGACTGCGTCTTTTCCAAAAAACCAGAAGGAAGCACGTAATGCGCTCTGCCCACTCCTCTCCCCTGTCCCCGCTGTCGCTGAGCCGGATCGCCGCCTGCATGCTGATGGCCGTGACCCTGCTCTCCGCCTGCGGCAAGAAAGACGCCGCCCAGGCCGGTCCCGGCCCTGGCGCCAAGATGCCCGCGCCCGAAGTCGGTGTGATCACCACCACCACCCAGCCGGTCGCGCTGCAGACCGAATTGCCGGCACGCGCCGAGCCGGTGCGCGTGGCCCAGGTGCGCGCCCGCGTGAATGGCGTCGTCCTCAAGCGCCTGTTCACCGAGGGCAGCCTGGTCAAGCAGGGCCAGTCGCTGTACCAGATCGATCCCGAGCCGTACCAGGCCCAGGCCGCCAGCGCCCAGGCCGCGCTCGGCCGCGCCCAGGCCAACCTGACCCAGGCCGCGGCCACCGCCTCGCGCTACAAGCCGCTGGTCGAAGCCAACGCGATCAGCAAGCAGGAATACACCAACGCCGTCGCCGCCCAGAAGCAGGGTGAAGCCGATGTCGCCGCGGCGCGCGCGCAAGTGCGCATCGCCCAGATCAGCGTCGGCTACGCCAACGTGAATGCGCCGATTTCGGGCCGCATCGGGCGCGCCCTGGTGACCGAAGGCGCGCTGGTGTCGAGCGCCGAAGCGACCCAGCTGGCCGTCATCCAGCAGACCGACAAGATGTTCCTGAATATCACCCAGTCGGCCACCGAGCTGCAGCGCCTGCGCAAGCAAGCCGGCGGCAATGCTGGCGGCAGCGTGCCGGTCAGCGTCATGCTCGACGACGGCACCGAACTGCCGACCAAGGGCCGCCTGCTGTTCTCGGACGTGACGGTCGACCCGACCACCGGCCAGGTCAGCCTGCGCGCGGAAGTGCCGAACCCCGACAACGCCCTGCTCCCGGGCCAGTACGTGCGCGTGCGCCTGTCGCAGGCCTCGCTGCCGAACGGGATCCTGGTGCCGCAGCAGGCCGTGACCCGCGGTGGCGCCCAGGGCGACACCCTGATGGTGGTCGGCGCCGACAACAAGCCAACCCCGCGCACCGTGAAGATCAGTTCGCAGCAGGGTTCGAACTGGGTGGTGCTCGACGGCCTGAAGGCCGGCGAACGCGTCATCGTCGACGGTTTCCAGAAGCTGCAGATGATGCCGCCAGGGACCCCGGTGAAGGCCGTGCCGTGGACCGCGCCGCGCGCCGAAGGTGCCGCTCCGGCCGCGACCGCAGCCCGCTAAGCCGCAACGCATAGAAACAGGACTTTCCAATGGCACGCTTTTTTATTGACCGCCCAATTTTCGCCTGGGTGATCGCACTGTTCATCATGGTGATGGGCGGGGTAGCGATCACCCAGCTGCCGATCGCGCAGTACCCAAACGTGGCACCGCCGTCGATCGTGATCAACGCCGCCTATCCGGGCGCGTCGGCGCAAACGCTGGAAGACTCGGTCATTTCCGTCATCGAACGCGAAATGAACGGCTCGCCCGGCCTGATCTACATGGAGTCGACCAGCCAGGCCAACGGCACCGGCTCGATCACCCTGACCTTTGAGACCGGCACCAATCCGGAGCTGGCCCAGGTCGACGTCCAGAACCGCCTGTCGCGCGCAGCGCCGCGCCTGCCGGCGGCCGTGAACCAGCAGGGTGTGCGCGTGGACAAGGTCCGCGCCAACTTCCTGATGTTCACCATCCTGTCGTCGGACGACCCGAAATGGGACCCGATCGCGCTGGGCGACTACGCCTCGCGCACGGTGCTGCCCGAGATCCAGCGCATCAAGGGCGTCGGTACTGCCCAGCTGTTCGGTACCGAGCGCGCCATGCGTATCTGGATCGACCCGGCCAAGCTGGTGGGCCTGAACCTGTCGCCGTCGGACGTCAACGCCGCCATCGCTTCCCAGAACGCGCAAGTGGCCTCGGGCACGATCGGCGACCTGCCGCTCGCGGCCGGCCAGGAAATCACCGCCACCGTCGTCGTCACCGGCCAGCTGACCACCGCCGAGCAGTTCGGTAACATCGTCCTGCGCGCCAATCCGGACGGTTCGACCGTGCGCCTGAAGGACGTCGCCCGCATCGAACTCGGCGCCCAGTCGTACTCCCCCTCGGCGCGCCTGAACGGCAAGCCGGCCACCGGTATCGGCGTGCAGCTCTCGCCAACCGGTAACGCGCTCGAAACGGCCAGGCTGGTGCGCCAGCGCATGGCGGAACTGTCGAAGTTCTTCCCGGCCGGCGTGAAATCGACGGTGCCGTTCGACAGCTCGAAGTTCATCGACATCTCGATCGAGCAGGTGCTGCATACCCTGATCGAAGCGATCCTGCTGGTGTTCGTCGTGATGTACGTCTTCCTGCAGAACTTCCGCTACACGATCATCCCGACCATCGTCGTTCCGGTCGCGCTGCTCGGTTCCCTGGCCACCTTGCTGGCACTGGGCTTCTCGATCAACGTGCTGACCATGTTCGGCATGGTGCTGGTGATCGGTATCGTCGTCGACGATGCGATCGTGGTCGTCGAGAACGTCGAACGCATCATGAGCGAGGAAGGTCTGTCGCCGCTGCTGGCCACCCGTAAAGCCATGGGCCAGATCTCGGGCGCCATCATCGGCGTGACCGTGGTCCTGATGTCGGTGTTCGTGCCGCTGGCCTTCTTCGCCGGCGCGGTCGGCAACATCTACCGCCAGTTCTCGGCGGTGATGGTGTCCTCGATCGCCTTCTCGGCCTTCATGGCGCTGTCGCTGACCCCGGCCCTGTGCGCGCACTTGCTCAAACCCGTCGAAGCCGGTCACCACCACGAGAAGAAGGGTTTCTTCGGCTGGTTCAACCGCCGCTTCACCCGTACCGCCAAGGGCTATGAAGGTTTCGTCGGCAGCATGCTGCGCCGTAGCGGCCGCGCACTGGTCGTCTTCGTGCTCCTGATCGGCATCGTCGCCCTGCTGTTCACGCGCATGCCGAACTCCTTCCTGCCGAACGAAGACCAGGGCTACATCGTCGCCAACATCCAGTTGCCGCCGGGCGCCAGCCTGGAACGCACCAAGCAGGTGATGCAGAACGCCGAAGGCTTCATCATGAAGCAGCCGGAAGTGGCGAACATGGTCAGCGTGCTGGGCTTCTCGTTCTCGGGCCAGGGCCAGAACATGGCGCTCGCCTTCATTCCGCTGAAGGACTGGAGCGATCGCAAGGGCGCAGGTTCCGATGCGCAGTCGGTCGCCAACCGCGTCACCGGCGCCATGATGGGCACCCAGCGCGACGCCTTCATCTTTGCATTGAGCCCGCCGCCGATTCCCGAACTGGGGCGCGGCACCGGTTTCTCGTTCCGCCTGCAAGACCGCGGCGGCAACGGCCACGCGGCCCTGCTGGCGGCGCGTAACCAGCTGCTCGGCATGGCCATGCAGAGCAAGATACTGACCGGCATCCGTCCGGAAGGCCTGGAAGACGCGCCGCAGGTGATGCTCGACATCGACCGCGACAAGGCGCAGGCGCTGGGCGTGAGCTTCGGTGCGATCAACACCGCGATCTCGACCTCGCTCGGTTCGAGCTATGTGAACGACTTCCCGAACGCCGGCCGCCTGCAGCGCGTGGTGGTCCAGGCCGATGCGAAAGACCGCATGCAGCCGGACGACCTGCTGCGCCTGAACGCGATGAATGCGCAGGGCAAGCCGGTGCCGCTGTCGGCCTTCGCCACCACCAAGTGGGTGACCGGCCCGATGCAGACGATCCGCTACAACGGCTATCCGAGTATGAGCATTTCGGGCGACGCCGCACCGGGCCAGTCGACCGGCGCCGCGCTCGACGAAATGGAAGCGCTGGTGGCCAAGCTGCCGCCAGGGTTCGCGTTCGAATGGACCGGCCAGTCGCGCGAAGAGCGCCTCTCGGGTTCGACCATCGGCATCCTGATCGGCTTCTCGCTGCTGGCCGTGTTCCTGGCCCTGGCCGCGCTGTATGAAAGCTGGTCGATTCCGGTGTCGGTGCTGCTGGTCGTGCCGCTCGGCGTGCTCGGCGCACTGGCGGCGGCGATGCTGCGCGGTTATCCGAACGACGTCTACTTCAAGATCGGCCTGATCACCATCATCGGCCTGGGCGCGAAGAACGCGGTCCTGATCATCGAGTTCGCGAAAGACCTGCAGGCGCAAGGCAGGAGCCCGGTGGAGGCGGCGATCGAAGCGGCCCACCTGCGCTTCCGCCCGATTATCATGACCTCGCTGGCCTTCATCCTCGGCGTGCTGCCGCTGGTGATCGCCGGTGGCGCGGGCTCGGCATCGCAACGCGCGATCGGTACCGGCGTGATAGGCGGTATGATTACCGCAACCGTGCTGGGCGTGATCTTCGTGCCGGTGTTCTTCGTCGTGGTGCGCAAGCTGTTCAAGGGCAGCGAGCGCCAGCGCAAGAAGTACGCGCATGAAGAAGACGCCAGCCGTGTAATCGAGGAAAAAATCTAATGAGAACACTCAAACTCGCAACTCCCCTCGCCCTGGCGATGACCCTTAGCGGCTGCATGTCGCTGGCGCCCAAGTACGAGCGTCCGCAAGCGCCGGTCGCCGCCAGCTTCCCTGAACTGCCGAAGACCGGCGGCACCACCCTGCCGACGGCGACCAGCGAAGCGCCAGCCAACCTGTCCTGGCAGCGCTTCTTCGCCGACGCCCGCCTGCGCCAGCTGATCGAGCTGTCGCTGGCGAACAACCGCGACCTGCGCGTGGCGATCCTGAACATCGAGCAGGCCCGCGCCCAGTACCGCATTACCCGCGCCGACCGCGTGCCGACGGTGTCGGCCATCGTCAATGGCAGCCGCCAGTCGACCGGCGACGACCAGCCGACGCAGAACATCTACCAGGCCGGCTTCGGCGTCTCGAACTTCGAGCTCGATCTGTTCGGCCGCGTGCGCAACCTGAGCGAATCGGCACTGGCGCAGTTCCTGGCCACCGAGGAAGCGCGCAAGACGGCGCAAATCAGTCTGATCGCATCGGTCGCCAATACCTACCTGACCATGCTGGCCGACGAAGAACTGCTGGCCATCACCGAGCAGACCCTGAAGACCCGCGTCGAGTCCGACCGCCTGACGCGCCTGCGCTTCGAAAACGGCGTCGTCTCGAAGCTGGAACTGCAGCAGTCGGTCTCGCTGGTGGAAACGGCGCGCGCCAACTACGCGCAATTCCAGCGCCAGCGCGCCCAGGATGCGAATTTGCTGACCCTGCTGGTGGGCCAACCGATTCCCGACAACCTGGCGCCCGGCACCACGCTGGCCAGTACCGAACTGCCCGACCTCCCGGCCGGCATGCCGTCCGACCTGCTCGGCGCCCGCCCGGACATCCGCGCGGCCGAGCAGCAGCTGATCGCGGCCAACGCCAACATCGGCGCGGCACGCGCGAACTACTTCCCGCGCATCTCGCTCACCGGTTCGGTCGGCAGCGCCAGCACGGAACTGTCCGGCCTGTTCAAGAGCGGCTCCTTCGGCTGGACCTTCGCCCCGCAGGCGATCCTGCCGATCTTCGACCTGGGCCGGATTGGCGCCGGCGTCGACGCCGCGCGTACCGGACGCGATGTCGCCGTCGCCCAGTACGAGAAGTCGATCCAGACCGCGTTCCGCGAAGTGGCGGACGCGCTGGCCGGCCAGGCCACCTTCAGCGAGCAGCTGCGCGCCCAGCGCGCGGTGGCCCTGGCCGAACAGGACCGTTTCAACCTGTCCGACCTGCGCTACAAGAGCGGCGCTTCGAGCTACCTCGACCTGCTCGACGCCCAGCGTTCCCTGTTCCAGGCGCAGCAGCTGGCGGTGCAGGCGAACCTGCAGCGCTTGCAGAACCAGGTCACGCTGTACCGCGTGCTCGGTGGCGGCTGGAGCGAGGCGGCGTCGCCGGCGCAAGCGGCGCGCTGATCTAATGGCTGTGCTGTAGAAGAAACCGGGCTGCGTGCCCGGTTTTTTTTTAACGCTTTTCCAGATTGATCTGTTGCAGCAGCTTGAACGCTTCGCTTTGCACCACCGCTTCCGCATCCGCCAGCTCCTTGCTCGCCAAGACATACGCGGCGCGTTTGCGTTCCTTCTTTTCTTCCGGCGCAACGGCCGAGCGCGCGCCCGGGAACATCAGCTGCGCACCGCTGTTGTATTTCTTGTGGATGACCTGCTTGCCGTACGGAGTCGAATAAAAGCGGGTCATCTCGACTGCGGTGTCGAAGGAAATGACGCGCGCCAGCACCGGCGCCAGGCGCTGATAGACCACGGCCGTCGGCGTTTGATCGAGCTTGGCGAAGACCGCCTTGCGCTGGGTGTCGCTCGCGTAACGGCTGCGCCCGGCGACGACTCGTAATTCGTTTTCGATGTGCATCGCGCCCAGCAAGTCCTGCACGGCTTTGACGTGAGCCGGACCAGTTACCGCGGCCTGTGCCGCGGTGGGCGCGCTGGCGGCGAATGCGGGGGCGGTGGAAACCAGCGCGAGACCGAGTACAACCTGGATGACCAACTTCATACGTTTCCTTTTAGATAAGCAATTTAAACAACGAGTGTATCGGATCAATTGCCAATAAGGAACTTATATTTCGAGGCCGGGCGCGGCAAGGGCGGTGCGCGTGTTGAAGCCGCGCCGGTACTGGCGCTCATGCTGGTGTCGATATAGGCCGCCTGGCTTGGGCGCCGGTGGAACAGTGCCATGCGCTCGACCGCCCTCGTCTCCTGCGGCGACGCGGTTGGCCAGGCGCAGCGTGTCGCCCAGGCCGAACACTGCCATTCCCAATGCAGCCGGGCTGGCGGAGCGCCTGTCGGTCCCGGAGGATGGCGAAACGCCGGCGTTCACGCCCTGCCATGCGGACGATGGCGCGCAGCTGTCCGCCCTGCCGGACGCGACGGTCGTCAGCCGTTAGCGGCGACCCGCGGTGTAGCCACCCGCGGAATGAACTTGGCGCGACCGGACAGGTCTATCAATGGATGACTTCTTCCACGTCGCCGAGAGTCTGCCATGCGAAACTTTTTTCACGCCTACTGGAAAGTGATTCTTGCGCTAGTCGTGCTGATCGTCGTCGCCGCGCTGCTGCTGCGGCCCGGGCCGGCTTCGGCCACGCAGGCGCTGGCCGAGCGGCTGCGCCTCCACGCAAGCGCGCTGGCCCCGCGCGAGAGCGGCACGCGCGCACCGCCCTCGTTCGATGCGGCCGCCGTCTACATCGAAACGGCGCTGGCCGCTGACGGTTATCGCAGCACACGCCGGGAATACGCGGCCGGCGGCGGCCGCGTGCGCCATATCGAAGGGGCCATCATGAATGTCGCGCAGGGCGAGCGTGCGGAGCGCATCTTCATCGTCGGCGCGCATGTCGATGCGGCCCAGGGCGCGCCGGGCGCCAACGACAAGGGCAGTGGCGCGGCGGCCGTGCTGGAACTGGCGCGCCTCCTGAAAACCATGCGCCCCAGCGCGGGCACCGAAGTGCGCTTCGTGTTTTTCGTGAACGAGGAAGCACCATCGTTCATGGGCGAGGAAACGGGCGGCATGGTGCACGTGGCCGATACCGGGCGTCACCGCGCGGCAGTCGAGGGTGCGCCGGTGCCGGGGACGATGGGGTATTACACGGATGCGCCGGGCGGCGGGCAACTGCCGGCGGGACTCGAGGGCCGCTATCCGGACTCGGGCAATTTCATCGCCTTTGTCGGTACGCTCGCATCGTCAAGCCGCGTGCGCGAAGCGCTGGCCGCGTTCCGGGCGGTCTCGCCCTACCCGGCCGAGGGCCTGGCCGCGCCCGCGCACACGACCGGCGTGACGCTGGTCGATCACGCCGCCCTTCACCCGCACGGCTATCCGGCGGTAATGATCACCGATACCGCCTTCATGCGCTATCCCTACTATCGCACGGCCAAGGATCCGCCCGAACAGCCCGACTACGAGGGCATGGCGCGCGTGGTCGCGGGCCTCGAGAAGACCATCCGCGCGCTGGCGGCTGGCGCCCGGGGATGAGGCTTATTTCGTCTCGCCCAAAAACATTTCCTGCAAATCGTTCAGGAAACGCTGGCCCAGTTCGGTCGGACGGATCAGCTTGAAGTCGCGGTACAGCAAGCCTTTCGCTTCGGCCGCGTCGAGGGTCTTGCCGATCGCCGTGATGCTCAGGCCGGTGCGCTCGTTGAACAGGTTCGGATCGAAGCCGCCCGTCAGGCGCAGGGTATTGAGCATGAATTCGAAGCCCATGTCGGCGCGCGCGATTTCGTGCTCTTCCTGGACCGGGTTGCCGCGCCGGGCCGCTTCCATGAAGGAGGCCGGCTGCTTGAAGCGCGCCTGGCGCAGGATGCGGTGCGGGAACGAGATCTTCGAATGGGCACCGGCGCCGATGCCGAGGTAGTCGCCGAAATTCCAGTAATTCAGGTTGTGGTTGGCGCGCCGGCCCGGCTGGGCGTAGGCCGAGACTTCGTAATGCTCGTAGCCGGCCGCGCCCATCTGTTGCGCGATCATGTCCTGCATGTCGGCGCTGGCGTCGTCGTCCGGCAAGGCCGGCGGATACTTGGCGAAGACCGTGTTCGGTTCCATCGTCAGGTGGTACAGCGACAGGTGCGGCGGCGCGAAGGACAGCGCCGTCGCCAGGTCGTTCTCGGCCTGCGCCAGCGTTTGCGAAGGCAGCGCGTACATCAGGTCGAGATTGAAGTTGTCGAACGTGGACTGCGCGATGTCGACCGCGCGCAAGGCTTCGCGCTCGTCGTGGATGCGGCCCAGCGATTGCAGATGCGCGCCGTTGAAACTCTGGATGCCGATCGAGAGGCGGTTCACGCCGCTGTCGCGGAAGTGGCGGAATTTCTCGATCTCGAAGGTGCCGGGATTGGCCTCCATCGTGATCTCGGCATTGATCTCCAGCGGCAGCAGCGTGCGCACGTCCGACAGCAGGCGGTCGAGGCCGGCGGCCGACATCAGGCTCGGCGTGCCGCCGCCGATGAACACCGTGTGGATCTTGCGGCCCCAGATCAGGGGCAGCGACTGCTCGAGGTCGAGGCGCACGGCGTCGAGATAGTCCTTCTCCGGCAGCTCGCCCTTGGCTTCGTGCGAATTGAAGTCGCAATAGGGACACTTGCGCACGCACCACGGGTAGTGGATGTAGAGCGACAGCGGCGGCAAGGCCGTCAGGTTCAGCGCGCCCGGCTGCAGGTATTGGAGGGCAGCCTGGGCCGACCGCGGTGCGCTGGCCGGGCTCCCTGGGGCGCCCGCGACTTTAATCGGGATCATCGCAGTTTCTCGACCAGCGCGCGCAAGGCCTGGCCGCGGTGCGATTGCGCGTTCTTTTCGCCGGGGGTCAGTTCGGCGGTGGTCTTGCCCAGCGCCGGAATCAGGAAGTAGGGATCGTAGCCGAAGCCGTTCTCGCCGCGCGGCGTATCGACGATGACGCCATCCCAGCGGCCGTCGGCGATGACCGGCTGCGGATCGTCGGCGTGGCGCACGTAGACCAGCACGCAGTAGTAATAGGCCGACTTGTCGTCGTGCGCCGCCAGGTCCGCCACCAGTTTCGCGCTGTTGCGCGCGTCCGACTTCGGCTCGCCCGCGAAACGCGCCGAGTACACGCCGGGCGCGCCGCCGAGGGCGTTCACGCACACGCCCGAATCGTCCGCCAGCGCCGGCAGGCCGGTCAGGCGGGCGGCGTGACGCGCCTTTTCCAGCGCGTTCTCCACAAAAGTAGCGTGCGGCTCCTCGGCTTCCGGCACGTCGAATTCGCCCTGCGGGTGCAGGGTAAATCCGATCGGACCGAGGATTTGCTGGAATTCCTTGAGTTTGCCGGCGTTGTTCGAGGCGAGGATGAGGCGTTGGGTCATGGTGGGAGCGAAGATCGGGCGGAAGGGCGTTATTTTACCCCGTCGCCGATCAAGCCGCCGCCGTGGCGGGTAGCATCGATTTTTCTTCCGGACGCAGGGTCAGGACCCGCACGCCCTTCCGGGTCACGGCCACCGTGTGCTCGAACTGGGCCGACAACTGGCCGTCGCGCGTGACCACCGTCCAGCCGTCGTCCTCGGTACGCACGGCGCGCCGCCCCTGGTTCAGCATCGGCTCGATGGTAAACACCATGCCCTCTTCCAGCACCAGGCCGGTTTGCGGCTTGCCCCAATGTAGCACCTGGGGCGGCTCGTGCATCTCGCGGCCGATGCCGTGGTCGCAGTATTCCCTGACGATCGAATAACCGTTCCTGCGCGCGTGGCGTTCGATGGCGTGGCCGACGTCGCCCAGGCGGGCACCGGGGCGCACGGCCTTGATGCCCTTCCACATCGCCTGGTAGGTGACCTCGACCAGGCGTTCGGCCAGCGGCGACACCTGCCCCACCAGATAGGTTTTACTGGAGTCGGCGATATAGCCATTCTTTTCCAGCGTGATATCGAAATTCACGATATCGCCGCTTTGCAGTAGCTCGGTCGTGGAAGGCACGCCATGGCAGACCACATGGTTGCGCGAACAATTGAGGGCGTAGGCATAGCCGTATTGCCCCTTGCTCGCCGGGCGCGCCTGCAGTTCATTCACGATCAGGCTGTCGACCAGGTCGTTGACCTGCATGGTCGACATGCCGATCAGCGCGAGCCGGTCCAGGTGGCCGAAGACAGCCGCCAGCAGCTTGCCGGACTCCGCCAGCAAGGCGATTTCCTCGGGGCGCTTGGTCATGTTCAAGCCACCCTGACCGTCTGCGCCACCAGTCCCGCCGCGCGCATTTCGCGCGCCACGATCTCGTTGAAGCTCTGGGTCGGATTCATTTCGCAGAGCATGCCGATCTTGATCCAGAAGGCCGCCTGCGCATTGATCGAGCGGCAGGAGACGACGCTGCCCTTGCGTACCTGGTCGTGCAGTTCGTCGTCGATATTCACGATCCCCATCGTATACTCCGCATATGAAACATATATGGAGTATATAGTCTGAGCAAACGGTCGTGCAAGCGATCGTTGCCGAATCTACACGGCCGCCTGGTCAGCCCGCGATGCCGAGCGCCTGCTTTTGCAGCTTGACCAGGTCCGCGATCCCGCCCTGCGCCAGGTCGAGCAGGCGGTTCATGCCGGCGCGGTCGAACGCGGCGCCTTCGGCCGTGCCCTGCACTTCGACGAAGTGGCCCGCTTCCGTCATGACGACGTTCATGTCGGTGTCGCAGCCGGAGTCCTCGACGTAATCGAGGTCGAGCACCGGCATGCCCTGGTAGACGCCGACCGAGATCGCGGCGACGAAATGCCTGACCGGCACCGCCGTCAAGTCCCCGCGCGCGACCAGGGCGTTGAAGGCGTCGTAGGCCGCGACCATGGCGCCGGTGATCGAGGCGGTGCGGGTGCCGCCGTCGGCCTGGATCACGTCGCAGTCGAGGTGCAGGGTGCGCTCGCCGAAGGCTTCGAGGTCGAAGGCGGCGCGCAGCGAGCGTCCGATCAGGCGCTGGATCTCTTGCGTGCGGCCGGACTGCTTGCCGCGCGCGGCTTCGCGCTCCATGCGTGTATGGGTCGAGCGCGGCAGCATGCCGTATTCGGCCGTCAGCCAGCCCTGCCCTTTGCCCTTCAGGAAGCCGGGCACCTTGTCCTCGATGCTGGCGGTGCAGATCACCTTGGTGTCGCCGCACTCGATCAGCACCGACCCTTCGGCATGCTTGGTGTACTGGCGGGTGATGCGGATGGCGCGCAGCTGGTCATCGGCGCGGCCGCTAGGGCGGGTGTCAAAGGTCATGGGAGCTTTCGTTTATTTGAGGAGTTGCGACGATTTCTCGATCGCCTGGTTGATCTCGGCGATCGCCTTTTCGATCTCGTCCTCGTCGAAGGGGTCGAGCTCGGGGTCGATCGCGGCGGCGACGTTGCTGATCGTGCTGCTGACCTGGTCTTCCGGCAGCAGCTGGGTCGAGATCACGTTCGGACCGTTGGCGTCGGCATTGTCGGCGCCCTGCCAGCTGATCGCCAGCGCGGTCGTGTTGTCGGCGCGCGGGCCGCCGATGGCGACCGCCATCGACACCAGGTCGGGCACCGCCTGCACCACGGTCGCGCTGGCCAGTTTCTGGGCGATCTCGGCATCCGGCACCATCGACCACAGACCATCGGAACACAGCAGCAGGACATCGCCCGGCTCCAGGCTGGCCTGGCGCGAGAGCGCGATGCGCGGCGCGCTGGTGGCGCCGAGGCAGTTGTAGAGCTTGTTGCGGTCGGGATGGCTGGCGCGCTCGAGCGGACTGGCCATGCCCTTGGCGATCAGGTATTCGAGGTGCGAGTGGTCGCGCGTCTGCGCCAGGATCTGGTTGCGGCGCACCCAGTACAGGCGCGAGTCGCCGCAGTGCGCCCACACCGCGCAGTTGTGCTGGACCAGGCAGGCCACCACCGTGGTGCGCGGGCTTTCCGGCAGCCGGTGGCGCGCGGTATAGGCCAGGATGTCCTGGTGCGCCTGCTGCAGCGCTTCCTCGAGAAAGCGCTCGGGCTTCTTGATGTAGGGACGGGCCTGCATCTGGAACATCATCGACAGGGTCTGCATCGCGATGGTGGAAGCGATCTCGCCATGCTGGTGGCCGCCCATGCCGTCGGCCAGCACCAGCAGCAGCGCGTCGCGCGTGAAGCAGTAGCCCATCCGGTCCTGGTTGACCTTGCGCCCGCCGATGTGGCTATGCTGGTAGACGGAAAACTGCATCGTGACTCCTGTTGCCTGTGCGGCGTGAGTACTTCAATCGGTGGCTAAGTACTCACCCGTAAATAAATGTGTTTTTGGCTGTCAGAGCCGGCGCGTTGCTGCGTCGGCTCGTGCTTGCAGTGCTCGCACTGCGGCGCGCTCGCCGCCTTGCACCGCATCCGGCTCTGTTTGCCAAAATTCACATTTATTTCCGGTCGAGTACTTAGTCGCCGCGCGTGCGCTTGAAGACGCCGATGCGTCCCAGCAGGCCGCGCAGGCCGGCGGCGGGTGCCGCGTGCGGCGCCGCCGCGTCGACCGCCAGCGGCCGCGCCGGTGCCGCCTGCAGCACCTTCTGTACTGCGAACACGCTTTGCGGACGCGCCATCGGGTCGAGCGCGAGGCAGGCGCGTACCATCGCGATCAGCTCCGGCGAATACGTCCCCAGCAGCATGTCGAACTGCGCGCCCAGCTTGTCGTCGAGCTTCCTGGCATCGGCCGCCTGCGGCGGCGCGCCCGTCATGCAGGCAAACATGGCCGCGCCCAGGCTGTAGATATCGGACCAGGGACCGAGCGCGGCGCCCTTGGTGTACAGGTCGGGCGGCGCGAAGCCCGGCGTGTACATGGGCGCGAGCATCGGCGCGTCCAGGCCGACCGCCTGGCGCGCCGCGCCGAAGTCGAGCAGGATGGGCGAACCGTCGCTGCGCAGGTAGATGTTCGCCGGTTTCAGGTCCAGGTGCAGCAGCTTGTTGGCGTGGGTTTCGCGCAGGCCGCGGCAGACGCCGTCGAAGGTCTTGCGGATGAATCCCTCGCCGAGCCAGGCGCCCCCGGCGCCGTTTTTTTCCCTCGTGCGCGCGATCTGTTCCTGCAGCGACTGGCCCGACTCGTAGGCCATCACCATGTAGACCGTGTCGTTGGCGCGAAAGAAGTTCAGGATGCGCACCACGTTCGGGTGAACGATGCGCGCCAGCGCCCGCCCCTCCTCGAAAAAGCACTTCAGGCCGATGCGAAACAGCGGCTGGTTCGGCCTGGCGATGGAGGGCGCCAGCTCGCCCGCCTGGCGCAGCGCCAGGGCGCTCGGCAAGTACTCCTTGATGGCGACCGCGCTGCCCTCGGCGTCATAGGCGAGATAGACGATACTGAACCCGCCGGACGCGATTTTCTTTACAATGCGATATCCGGCAATCTCCAGCCCTTCCGGCAAGGGTGCGTTATTTTGTGCGGCCATACTGAAGAGTTCCTTGCATAACACGGCGATTGTGTGGATAAATGTCGGTCTTGTAAAGAATAAAGAGCACCTGACAAAAGCCGCAGGGCCGGGCGCGTCGTCGAAGACAGTACGTCAGTACGGCGCGACGACGCAACGCCGCCATGCCGTTTTGCCAGGTGCTCTAAAAACCGGGGACTTTAGTGAGCATTTCTAGCATGACAGGCTATGCGGTGGCCACCAGCGAAGGCGCAGCGGGCACCCTTACGATCGAAATCAAGAGCGTCAACTCGCGCTTTCTCGATCTGCAGTTCCGCATCAACGACGAATTGCGCGCGCTGGAACCGGACCTGCGCGCCGCCATCATGGCCGCCATCACCCGCGGCAAGGTCGAAGCGCGCCTGTCGTTCGGCCGCAAGGTCGCCGGCGGCGCCGCCGCACTGAACCAGGACTTGCTGGCTGACCTGGCGCGCCTGCAAAGCCAGGTCGCCCACCATTTCGCGCAAGCGGCGCCCATGACGGTGGCCGAACTGCTGCGCTGGCCCGGCGTGGTCGAGGAATCGCATATCGGCCAGGAGTCGCTCCAGGCCGACGTCGCCGCCCTCACCGCCAAGACCATCGCCGCCTTCGTCGACAGCCGCCGGCGCGAAGGCGCGGCGCTGGAAACGATGCTGCAGTCGCGCATCGACTCGATGGAAGCGATCGTCAAGCGCATCACCCCGCTGATCCCGCAAGTGATTTCGCAGTTCCAGCAGAAGGCGGTCGAGCGCATGCAGGACGCGCTGGGCCTGGCCGGCCACGGCAACCCGTCGACCCTGACGCGCCAGGAAGTGTTCGAGCGCATCCGCCAGGAAGTGACGCTGTACGGCATCCGCATCGACGTCTCCGAAGAACTGTCGCGCCTGTCGGCCCACCTGAACGAAACGCGCCACATCCTGAAAAAAGGCGGCCAGGTCGGCAAGCGCCTCGACTTCATGATGCAGGAACTGAACCGCGAAGCGAACACGCTGGGCGCCAAGGCCTCGGTCAAGGAACTGGCGGACGCGTCGATGGAATTGAAGCTGCTGATCGAGCAGATGCGGGAGCAGGTGCAGAACCTGGAGTAAATACACCGCCAGCGTTGAACCGCGTGGGCACAAGTGCCCACCCTACGGAAGTGGTAGGGTGGGCACTTGTGCCCACGCGGACTTATACACACGAATAATCCGCAACACGAAACAAAGGAATACCCATGATCACCACCGCTTTCTCCGGCAGCCTGTTCGTCGTCGCCGCCCCTTCCGGCGCCGGCAAATCGACCCTGGTCAACGCGCTGCTGGCGCAGGAGCCGGGCATCCAGCTGTCGATCTCGACCACCACGCGCCCGCCGCGTCCGGGCGAGCAGGATGGGCGCGAATACCATTTCACGACCGCCGCGGACTTCGTGGCGCGCGCCGACCGCGGCGAGTTCCTGGAATGGGCTGAAGTACACGGCAATTACTACGGCACCAGCCGCCTGACCGTCGAAGACAAGATGAAGACCGGCACCGATATTTTGCTGGAAATCGACTGGCAAGGCGCGCGCCAGGTGAAGAAGCAATTCCCGGATGCGTCCGGCATTTTCATCCTGCCGCCGTCGATCGAAGCGCTCGAGCAGCGCCTGCACAAGCGCGGCACCGACGAACCGCACATCATCACGCGCCGTTTACTGGCCGCCGGGGGCGAGATCGCTCACGCTCCCGAGTTCGAATATGCTATCATCAACGAAGAGTTCAATGTCGCCTTGGCCCAGCTACAGGCGATTGTCCAGGCGACACGCTGCCGCTTCGCCCAACAGGCGGCCCGCAATGCTTCGCTGTTTGCCCAGCTGGGTATCCACGTCAACACCCCAACGTAACAGACGGCATCTGCGCGTCGAGAACATTGTCCAATTCAGGAGTTACACATGGCCCGTATCACCATCGAAGATTGCCTCAAGAATATCCCTAACCGCTTCCAGCTGACCCTGGCTGCGACCTATCGCGCGCGTCAGCTGCTGCAAGGTCACACCCCGAAAGTCGAAGCCAAGGACAAGCCGACCGTCGTCGCGCTGCGCGAAATCGCCGCCGGCAAGGTTGGCGTCGAAATGCTGAAAAAAGTACCAATGTAATACCCCGGTGCGCCTGACTGTGTCGACCTCCAATTCTGTTATTCTGTCACCACACTGCGGCTGATCGACATAACGTATGAACCTGTTTCCCCCGGACTCGACTCAATCAGGCAACACCACCACCCGGACCAAGCGTCCGGGCAAGCCGCAAGAAGTCCCTGAACCCTCCGCCATCGGCGTCGCCTCGGTCACCCTGCTGATCGACAAGCTCTCGGACTACCTCACTCCCGTCGAACTGAAGAAGGTACGCGAAGCCTACCGCTTCTCCGACGAGATGCATCTGGGCCAGGTCCGCAAGTCGGGCGAGCCGTATATTTCCCATCCGATCGCCGTCGCCGAGATTTGCGCCGAGTGGAAGCTCGACGCCCAGGCCATCATGGCCGCCTTGCTGCACGACGTGATCGAAGACCAGGACGTCAAGAAGGAAGAGCTGATCGAGCGCTTCGGCGCGCAGGTCGCGAACCTGGTCGACGGCCTGTCGAAGCTGGAAAAGATCGAGTTCCAGAGCCTGGTCGAAGCGCAGGCCGAAAACTTCCGCAAGATGCTGCTGGCCATGGCGTCGGACGTGCGCGTCATCCTGATCAAGCTGGCCGACCGCCTGCACAACATGCGCACGCTGGGCGTGATGGCGCCGGCCAAAAAACGCCGCATCGCCGGCGAGACGATGGAAGTGTATGTGCCGATCGCGCACCGTCTCGGCCTGAACAACATCTACCGCGAACTGCAAGACCTGGCGTTTTCGCACCTGTATCCGCTGCGCTACCGCACGCTGTCGAAAGCGGTGAAGTCGGCGCGCGGCAACCGGCGCGAAGTGGTCAAGAAGATCCTCGAATCGGTGAAGAGCACGCTGGCCACGGCCGGGATCCACGCCGAAGTCTACGGCCGCGAAAAAACCCTGTTCGGCATCTATAAAAAGATGCGCAACAAGCACCTGTCGTTTTCGCAAGTGCTCGACGTGTACGGTTTCCGCATCGTGGTCGACACGGTGCCGAACTGTTATGTCACGCTGGGCACCCTGCACGGCCTGTACAAGCCGATGCCGGGCAAGTTCAAGGATTACATCGCGATCCGCAAACTGAACGGCTACCAGTCGCTGCACACGACCCTGATCGGCCCCTACGGCACCCCGGTCGAATTCCAGATCCGGACCCAGGAGATGCACCGCACGGCCGAGTCCGGCGTGGCCGCGCACTGGCTCTACAAGACGGGCGACCAGAACATGTCGGACCTGCAGCAGCGTACCCACGCCTGGCTGCAGTCGCTGCTCGACATCCAGCAGCAGACCGGCGACTCGGCCGAATTCCTCGAACACGTCAAGGTCGACCTGTTCCCGGATTCGGTCTACGTCTTCACGCCGAAATCGAAGATCATCGCCCTGCCGCGCGGCGCCACGGCGCTCGACTTCGCCTACTCGATCCACACCGGCATCGGCGACCATACGGTGGCGGTCAAGATCAACAACGAAACCCAGCCGCTGCGCACCGAACTGCACAATGGCGACATCGTCGAAATCGTGACCGACGCCGAATCGCGCCCGAGCCCGGTCTGGCTCAGCTATGTACGCACCGGCAAGGCACGCTCTGCGATCCGCCATCACCTGCGCACCATCAACGTCAACGAATCGGTGGAACTGGGCCAGGAATTGCTGGCCCAGGCACTGGCGGCGCGCAATATCGAGCCGGCCCTGGCGCCGTCGACGATCGACAAGCTGCTGGCCGAGTCCTCGGCCAAGTCGATGGACGAACTGTACGCCGACATCGGCATCGGCAAGCGCATGCCGGCACTGGTGGCACGCCATATCTTCGGCCTGATCGAAGGCGAGTCGGCGGCGCTGCCGTCGAACATGCCGCTCGGCGGCGACATCGACCCGGTCACGATCTACGGCAGCGAAGGCGTCTCGGTCCAGCTCGCGCCCTGCTGCCTGCCGATCCCGGGCGACCAGATCACCGGGCAATTGCGGCGCGACCAGGGCCTGGTCGTGCACACCTGCGACTGCCTGCCGGCGAAACGCCTGCGCGTGAAAGAACCGGACCGCTGGATCGCCGTCCAATGGGGCGAGGAGCTGAACCGCCGCTTCGACTGCCGCATCCGCCTCCTGATCAACAACGAAAAAGGCATCCTCGCGCGCGTGGCGGCCGAGATCGGCGAGTCCGACGGCAACATCACCTATGTCGGCATGGACGAAGACGACGAGAACCTGATGACCCAGCTGCGCTTCACGATCCAGGTGAAGGACCGCGTGCACCTGGCGCATTTGATTCGCAACCTGCGCCGGGTGGCGGGCGTGAACCGGGTCGAGCGCGAACGGGCCTGAAGCCGGCTTGCCCTGAGACTTTGTCAGCCGCTTTCAATCACTTCTGCTGATTCAGCGCATATGCCTGATAGGCGCTTGCGCCCACCTGGGCGAGCGCCGCACCGAGCAGCACGAGGCCAACCGGCGTCAACGTCAGGGTCACGCCGGCTGCCGCTACGCCGGCGGCACCCGCCGTCCCTGCGCCGGTTGTCACCATGGCCGCGATGGCGCCGCCCAGGCTGAACAGGGACGACGCACAATCGGTCGATACTTCCAGGAGTTTTGCCTGCTTGTCGTTTTCTGCGAGTCCAAATGCAAGCGATACCTTCTTGGTGAACATCGCGCCCAAGGTAGTAACAAGGACGGCCGGCGACGCATTCGATCCTAGTTTCAAAAGCGCAAGAGTTTGAGTGGAAATTTGGACGGTGGTCGAAGCCAGCGACAAGTTTTTCATGTTCTCTTGCTTGCCGACGAACCCCGCAACGACCGCGTGTTTGTCGATCAATCCCAGCGCCGCGGCACCTTTGCCCTCTACCGCGGCAAGTGAGGCATTGATTACACCTACCATCAGGTTGAGCATATCCGCATTTTGCTCCACGGCTTTGGCTTGTTTACTGTTGGAATTTACCAAGTAAATGGCTTGTTTTACATCGGATGCGTTGACTTGCTTCACTACTCGCTCCCCATGAAAAATTGACATTGGAAAAACCGTTGTCGTTTCATGATAGGCCAGGAGGTTTCCTGCGCAAATCGCTTTTGAATCGCCCGAAATATAACGATCGAAACTGTCGTTATTACATCACGCGGCGCTTCGCGCATCCGGACCGAAGGCCAGCGCCAGGATCCGATCGAACGCATCGCAGGCACCGGCGCAAGCCTCGACGCTCGCTTCCGGCGTGTCCACTTGCTCGCGCAGCGCCAGCATGAAGGCGCGCCAGCGCGGGCCGGGGCCGGTGTCGCCGGCGCCGCGCAGGTAGCGCAGCGGATGCGGCGCCAGTTGCGATGCAAGGCGTTTATACAGCACCGCGCCACCGAGCTGCGAACCTTCGACGACATACGCCACGCCCCAGCGGTAGGCGGCGCTGGCGTCGTGCGGCCATGGCAGCGCATCGCGCGGCATGCCCTGGTCGCAGCCGGCCAGCGCAGGATCGGCGAGGTCGGCCTCGATCAGGTCCAGGTGCGGCGCGGGCGCCAGACCCGCCGGTCCCTGCGGACCGTCGCTGTAGCCGCGTTGCCAGCGTTCCAGGGGGGCGAGCCAGCCTTGCAGCAATTGCAGGTGCGACGCGTAGTCGGCCAGGGTGGCATCGGCGGCGGCAAGGGGCAATGCGCTGTCGAGGCGCTCGTGGCGGCTGGCGGTGGCCTGGCGCAAGGCCGCCAGCACGTCGGGTACGTGGGCGCTGTCGGGGGAACGGTTCATGTCGTGCGAGGAGTAAAGCAACACGCCATCTTACCAGCCTAGTCGGGAATCGGCTCGGGATAGCTCACCGACACGATTTCCAGCTCTTCGCTCCCCTGCGGCGTCTCGAGCGTGATCAGATCGCCCTCGCGCGCCTTGGTCAAGGCGCGCGCCACCGGCGAGACCCAGCTGATCTTGCCCTTCAGTGGATCGAGCTCGTCAATGCCGACGATGTTGACCGTGTGCGCTTCCCCGGCCTTGTTGAGATAAGTGACGGTGGCCCCGAAATAGACCTGGTCGTTCCCGTGATGCACGCTCGGATCGACGATGAAGGCCGAGTCCATGCGCTTGGTGAGGAAACGGATGCGGCGGTCGATCTCGCGCAGGCGGCGCTTGCCGTAGATGTAGTCGCCGTTTTCCGAACGGTCGCCGTTCGAGGCCGCCCAGTGCACGATGCGCACCACTTCCGGACGGTCGACGTCGATCAGCTGCAGCAGCTCGTCCTTGATGGTCTGGTAGCCGGCCGGGGTGATGTAATTCTTGGCGCCGGGCGGAATCGCCTGTGCCAATGCGACGGCGTCTTCATCGTCGTCGTTGTCGGACTCTTTTACAAATGCCTTGTTCATTCGTCCATTGTAGCCGCAGTTCGGGCGGTCCGAGAAACGGTAGGACCACCGGTGCGCCACTCAGCCTGGCCTAAGGTTTGGCGATCGGAATACCGTATGATGCAGCTGATGACGACCCCACTCCATCCGCGCCACAAGCTGCTGGCCCCACTGCTCTACCTGGTGGCCTTGCTGCTGCTGGCCGAGCAATGGCTGTGGGGCGTCGGCAACCGCATGGCTGCCGCGATCGGCACCTGGCCGCCCTTCGGCGCGCTCGAGGCGCTGATCCGGCGCCTGCCCCCGTATATCGCGCTGCTGGTCTTCGTCCTGCCCGGGCTGCTGCTGCTGCCGATCAAATTCCTGGCGCTGCTGGCGATCGCCCACGGCCACCCGCTGCTGGGGGCGGCCGTCTTCGTCGCCGCCAAGCTGGGCGGCGCGATGATCGTGGCGCGCATCTATGTGCTGACCCTGCCATCCTTGCTGGCGCTCGTTTGGTTTGCTCGGTGGCACAATCGCTTCATTATGTTCAAAGACCAGCTCATTGCCCGCCTGCGGGCCAGTCCCCTCTACGACCGCACGCGCCGTTCGATGGCGGCGCTGCGCCGCGGCATGCGGCGCTTGCGCCAGCAACTGCGCCCGTCGGTGCCCTTCGGCAGCCGCCATGCGACGCGTAGCGCGCGCGCCCTGCGCCGCTTCGTCTCGCTCTGGCGGCGCCGCCGCAAGCCGGGGAGCGAAGGGCCATGACGACGCTCGATCCCCTGCTGGCCGCTCCCATGCAGGCGGCGCCGGCCGAGATCCTGCTGATCGATCCCGCCACGCTGGCCGTGGTCGACGCCAACGCCAGCGCGCTTGCCAAGCTCGGCTACGACGCCGCGGCCCTGGCGCGGCTGCACGCGGCCGCGATCGCCCCCAGCCTGGCCGACGCCGCCATCCAGGCGCTGCTGGCCGGCCTGGCGCGGGACGGCGGCGACGAGATGGCCAGGCAATATTGCCTGCGCACCGAGCTGGTGCGTGCCGACGGCGCCAGCTATCCGGCCAAGCTGACCTTCCTGCGTACCGAGCGCGACGGCCGCGTCCTGTTGCTGGCGGTCGCCGACGACCTCTCGCCGGAAGTGGCCGCCTCGAACACGCTGGCGCACGCACTTGCCATGTCCGAGGCGCGCTTCAACGCCATCGTCGACCACACGCCCGGCCTGGTCTACCAGTTCACGCTGGGAGCCGATGGAACCCATGCCTTCCCCTACCTGAGCGAGGGCTGCGCGCCGCTGCTCGGAGTCCAGCCGGCCCAGCTCCAGCTCGATCCCGACCTGTTCCTGCGCCTGATCCTGCCGGAAGACCGCAAGGGCTACCTGGAAGCGATGGCGGTGTCGAAGATATCCCTGTCGGCCTGGAACTGGGAAGGACGGATCTGGATCGACGCCTGGCACGATGTCAAATGGATCAACCTGCGCTCCACGCCGCACGCGGCGCGCGCCGGCGCGGTGCAGTGGGACGGCATCATGACGAATATCACCGAGAGCAAGATCGAGCAGCAGGACGCGCTGCGTTCGCGCGCGCGGCTGGCCGAGCTGACCGCCCACATCGAGCAGGTCAAGGAGCAGGAACGGGCGCGCATCGCGCGCGAGATCCACGACGACCTGGGCGGCAATCTCACCGCCATCAAGATGGCCTTGTCGATGCTCTCGGCGCGCCTGCCGCCCGAGCAGCCGCTTCTCCTGGAAAAGGCGGCCTATCTGGACGACCTGGTGGACCGCACGATCGACGCCGTGCACCGCATCTCGCTCGACCTGCGCCCGTCGACGCTCGACCTGGGCATCGTCGCCGCGCTCGAATGGCAGGCGCGCGAATTCGAAAAGGGTTCCGGCATCGCCTGCAATTTCCGCAGCGCCGAGCGCGAGATCGAGCTCGACGCGGACCATGCGGCCGCCTTGTTCCGCATCTTCCAGGAAGCGCTGACGAATGTCGCGAAACACGCCGGCGCGAGCCGCGTGACGGTCACCCTGCGCCGCCAGCGCCAGCACCTGACCCTGGCCATCTGCGACAACGGACGCGGCATCGCCCCGGCCGACCGCCTCAAGCCCGCCTCCTTCGGCCTGCGCGGCATGAGCGAGCGGGCGCGCGCACTGGGTGGCACATTGACCTTGTCGGCGGCGCCCGGAGGTGGCACGATGGTGACGATCAAGATCAGGCTGACCCCGCTGACGGCTGCCCGTAGCGATGAGAAAACTCTTAGGTAACAATGTCCGACAAAGCAACTATCCGCGTATTCATTGCTGACGACCATGCCATCGTGCGCGAGGGCCTGAAGCAGATCCTGGCCGAGCAGCGCGACATCGTCGTCGCCGGCGAGGCCGAGAACGGGCTGGACGCCATCAAGCTGTTCCGGAAATCGCGCTGCCACGTGATGCTGCTCGATATCTCGATGCCCGACCGCAACGGCATCGAGGTACTCAAGCAGATCAAGCAGGAGCGCCCGGAACTGGCCGTGCTGATGCTGTCGATGCACCGCGAAGACCAGTACGCGATCCGTGCCCTGAAGGCGGGCGCGGCCGGCTACCTGACCAAGCAGAGCGCCCCGCGCGAGCTGGTGACCGCGATCCGCCAGGTGGCGGGCGGCCAGAAATATGTCAGCGCCACGCTGGCCCAGGCGCTGGCCAGCCAGGTCGGCGCGGACCACGAAGGCGCGCCGCACGACGGCCTGTCCGACCGCGAATTCCAGACGCTGACCATGATTGCATCGGGCAAGACGGTGAGCGAGATCGCGCGCGAACTGTCGCTGTCGGTGAAGACGGTCAGCGAGTATCGGGCGCGCCTGCTGGCAAAAATGAATCTCAAGACCAGCGCCGAACTGACCCACTACGCGATCCGGAATCAATTGGTCGAATAGGCAAGGTTTTATGCATTGCCGCTAAGTAAGACGCTTTTCAGCCTCTTTTCCGACGATGACGCCAGGAAAAGGTGCTTATCATTGCGCAATAGTAAATACGTAGCCTGAGTACCATGTCCAACCCACCAGCCCAGAATCCCGTCGATATCGCCCGCGAAGCCTTTCGCCGCCTCGCCACGCGCCGCATCGCCCCTACTCCCGACGCTTACCGGGATATCTACGACGAGATCGCCGGCGTGCCGAAGCCGGTCGCGGCGCCGGTCGCGGCGCCGGTCGCGCCGGCCACCGGCGCGGCCGAGGTGGTGCTCGGCGACTTCGCCATCCAGTTGACCGATACCCCGGGCGAACTGGCCGAATACGGCCGCCGCCTGAACCGCGCCGTCAAGGGACGCGACTGGGACGGCTATGCGCGCGCCCTGTCGCAACTGGTCGAAAAGCACCTGCGGCGCGGCATTCCGCCGGGCGTCACCTACGGCATGGAAAGCAACGACACGAAACTGCTGCGCGAGCTGCTGAGCCGTACGCTGGCCTTCGCCCTGGCCTCGCTGCTGCCCGCCAGCCCGACGCTGTCGAAAGAAGCCGAGTCGCTCGGCGCGGCGGTGAAGGTCGCCCATGGCGAAGCGGCGCTGCAGGAAATCGCCTCGCGCCTGAAGGAATTGTGCTTCCAGATCGAACTCCATAGCGGCGACGCCGGCGAACAGCAGGAACTGCTGCTGCGCCTGTTCAAGCTGCTGCTGGAAAACGTCAGCGAACTGCTCGACGACGACAGCTGGATGCGCGGCCAGATCGAGGCCGTGCAGGAACTGATCGCCGGCCCGATCGAAGTGCGCGCGCTGGAAGACGTGACGCGCAGCCTGAAGGACGTGATCTACAAGCAGGGCCAGCTCAAGCACACCCTGTCGGACGTGAAGGCGACCGTCAAGAACATGATGATGACCTTCATCGACCGTCTCGGTTCGGTGGCGGCGTCGACCGGCGACTACCACGACAAGCTGGGCGGCTTTTCGGACCGCATCCGCCATGCCGGCGACATCACGGAACTGAACGAGGTGCTCGACGAAGTGCTGCGCGAGACCAAGCAGGCGCAGGCCGAGGCACTGGCCTCGCGCGACCGCATGCTGGCCGCGCACCGCGAAGTGCAGGAGGCCGAGAGCAAGATCAAGGAACTAGAAGCCAAGCTCCAGCACATGAGCGAACTGGTACGCGAAGACCAGCTGACCGGCACCCTGAACCGGCGCGGCCTGGACGACGTGTTCGAGCGCGAAAGCGCGCGCGCCGACCGCCGCAACACGCCGCTGTGCGTGGCCCTGCTCGACCTCGACAATTTCAAGCGCCTGAACGACACCTACGGCCACCTGGCCGGCGACAACGCCCTGCGCCACCTGGCCAAGGTGGTGAAGGCGACGCTGCGCTCGATCGACGTGATCGCCCGCTTCGGCGGCGAGGAATTCATGATCATGCTGCCCGAGACCCCGGTCGAGGCGGCGGTGCAAACCATGGTGCGCCTGCAGCGCGAACTGACCAAGCATTTCTTCATGCACGACAACGAGAAGCTGTTGATCACCTTCTCGGCCGGCGTCGCCCTGCGCCTGCCGAACGAAGACCAGGCCAGCCTGCTGACGCGCGTGGACCGGGCCATGTACCAGGCCAAGCAGACCGGCAAGAACCGGGTCGTCGTCGCCGAGTAATCACGCCTCGGGGCGCACCGCCAGCGGCCGGCAAATCGCCGCCTGCTCGGCCATCCCCAGGCTGTCGTACAGCACCACCAGGTTGTGCGCGGCCAGGTAGCTGCCGCGCCCCTTCACCGCGCCGTCCAGGTCGTCGCGTTCTCCGATTTCCAGGCAGCGCTGCCAGCACTCCTGCGCCATCGGCAGCAATTCGCCGGCCCGCTCCGGCGCGCAGGCGGCCCAATCGAGCAGCAGGTCGCCGAGCACGAAACAGAAGTCGGGCGAGGCGCCCCACTGCGCCATCTCGGCCTCGGCCAGCTGCACCGCGTCGGCATGGCGCCCGACCTTCTTCAGGCAGAACAGGGTGCGCACCACCAGGTCGTGGCGCAGGCCGTCCATTCCATCGAGTCCGAGCGCCGCCAGATAGTGCGGCACGGCCGCGGCATGGGCGCCATACACCTCGTCGTTCTTGCCCAGCTGGTACAGCAGGTAGGGGTTGGCCGGCGCATCGGCCAGGGCGCGCCGCAGCAGCATGTCGTTGCGGCCATGCTTGCGTTCGAGCGCGTCCTTGCGATAGCCGTCGTGGCGCACGGGGAGCGCCACGCGCCGGCGCGGCAGGTCGGCGACGGGCTGCTCGTGGATGCTGCCGGTGTAGCGCACGCCGCGCGGCAGCAGGCGCGGCACCCACAATACCGAGGTTTCGACTTGCCCCTGCAGGTCGAATTCGTTCGTGATCGGCAGCAGGCCGATGCAGGGCGCGCCATCGAGGACGGCGCCCAGCATGGCGCGCGCGCCGCCGGCCATGATCCAGTCGTCGGCATCGAGCACGAGGTTCCAGTCGGCGTCCGAATGGGCCAGGGCCGCATTGCGCGCGGCCGCGAAATCGTCGCACCAGTCGAAGTCGAACACCCTGGCGCCATGGGCACGCGCGATGGCGGCGGTCGCGTCGACGGAACCCGTGTCGAGCACGACGATGTCGTCGACCAGCGGGCGGGCGGAATCGAGGCAGCGCGCGATGCGCGCGGCCTCGTCGCGAACGATCATGACGAGGGCCAGGCGTGTCATCGGCATCCGGTGCAAAAGTATGGAGCAAAAAAAAACCGCCCTGGTCGGGCGGCCGGTACGGTCAATAGCCGCTGTTGGCGGCCAGCGCGGCGAGCTGCTGGGTCATGTAGCTGCCCGTGCTCTGCATCTGGACCATCATCGTGTCGAGCGAGGTGAATTGCGTGCGGTAGCGCTTTTCGGTCTGCGCCAGTTGCAGCTCCATCCGGTCGCCGCTCTTGTCCAGGCTGGCGATGGTCGCGTTCAGGCCGTCGGTGCGGGTCTTGAACACGCCCTTCGAGCCCAGCATGTCCTCGGTCACCTTGGTCAGGCGCGTGGCGAAACCGGAGCTCGACGAGAACAGGGCCGAGACGCCTTCGAAGTTCGAGGCCAGGGCGGCGTCGAGCTTGGCCGGCTTTTCCAGCTTCAGCGTGCCGTCGCGCTGGAAGGCGATGCCGATGTCCGACAGCGTCTTGAGGCCGGTGGCATCCGTCACGGCCTTGCCCAGTTCGGCGCGGATATTCGTCAGGATCGAGCGCGCCGAAGCGTCGCCGTTCAGGACCGCGCCGGTCTTGGTGGTGGCGTTGTAGGTGGTCTGCTTGTTCACGGCGGTGGCCAGCGTGTTGTAGGCGTCGACGAAGGCGCCGATCGATTTGCTGATGGCCGCGGTGTCTTTCGCCAGGCTCACCGTCACCGGGCTGCCGACATTGGTCTGGGCCAGGTTCAGGGTCACGCCCTTGATCGCGTCGGTGACCGTGTTCGAGGCTTTCGAGACGGCGATGCCGTCGATCGTCATCTCGGCGTTCTGCGCCGTCTGCGAGCGCGTCATGGTGGCCGGAACGGCGCCGGTGGCGAAGGCCGCCAGGGTGCCGGTGGCGGCAATCGTCACGCCGTTCGCGGTGCCGGTCTGGCCGCCGGTGATGATCAGGCGCTCTTGCGTGCCGTCGTTCAGGATGGTGGCGGTGACGCCCGCATTGGCCTTGTTGATGGCGGAAGACAGGCTCGCCATGCTGCCGTCGGTGAGCGAGAGATTGGTGGTCTTGCCGCCGATGGTGATGGCCATCGTGCCGTCGCCGCTGAAGGCCGCGCCGGGCGCGACGCCGTTCGACACCAGCTTGTCGCTTTGCGCCAGCTTGCTCACTTCGATCGAATAGGTGCCGGCGGCCGCGCCGCCGTCCTTGGTGGCGCTGATGCCGACCACGTCGGCCTTGGTCGAGGTCGTGGTCAGGGCGCGCAAGGCATCGCCGCCGATCGCCTTGACCGCCGTCTGGAAGGTCGACACCGCGCTTTTCAGGGTGCCGAACGCGGACAGCTTCGAATTGAAGCCGGCCTGCTTGGACTGCAGGTTGGCGAGCGGCTGCTTTTCGATCGTCATCAAGGACGAGACCAGCCCGTCGACGTCGAGGCCGGACAACATGCCGGCGGCGCTAATTCCCATTCGATTCTCCCATCGGGTTGACGGCCTGGACGCGTGCGCGTCCGCTCAAGCCGTGCTTCACGCTTTATCGCGCAACATCACGCCCTGCATCTGCTCGATCGAGCGCCACAGTTTCAGTGCTTCGATGCTCGGGATCTGGCGCAGCACGGTGTCGGTCTGGGTGTCGACCACCTTGACGACGGTGCGGCCGGTGTCTTCGTCGACCGAGAAACGCACGCCCTGGGCATTCGCCTGCGCGACCTTGTTCAGGTCGGCGACAACATTGCCCAGTTCTTTATGTCCCGGCGTCCGGTCCACCTGTGCAAACGCCGCGACAGGCGCGGCATTCGTGACAGGTTTGATCGCGCCCTCGGCAGACGGCCGCGCCGTGTTGCCGGCGGCGGCCGATGGGCTTCCAGCTTGTATTGGTTGCAACATCGGAACACCTCTTCAAAAAACGGCTGTGCGGGGCTTAACCCCGCACAGCACGACCATCGATTATACCGAGGGATTAACCACGCAGCAGCGACATGACGTTGTTCGGTGCCGAGTTGGCCTGGGCCAGCATCGCGGTACCGGCCTGCTGCAGGATCTGCGCGCGGCTCAGCTTACTGGTTTCAGCAGCGTAGTCGGTGTCGGTGATACGGCTCTTTGCGGCCGACTGGTTCTCGATCGAGGTGCCCAGGTTGCTGATCGCATAACCCATGCGGTTCTGTGCGGTACCCAGCGAAGCGCGCTCGGTGTTCAGGGCCTTCAGGGCGCCGTCGATGGCGGTGATGGCGGCCGAAGCGCTCGACGCGTTGGTGATCGAGGTGGCGGTCAGGGCTGCGTACGAGGTGTTGGCGCCGAAGGTCACGTCGATCTTCTGGGCCGAATCGGCACCCACCTGGATCGACTTGGTCACGGCGGCGCTGGTCAGCAGTGCGGTGCCGTTGAACTTGGTGTCCGAAGCGATACGGCCGATTTCGGTGTTCAGTGCGGTCATCTCGGTGGTGATGTTGGCCCATTCGTCGGTACCGTTGGTGTCGTTGGCGCCCTGGACCGCCAGTTCACGCATACGCTGCAGTGCGTCCGAGATGTTCGACAGCGCGCCGTCGGCGGTCTGGATCATCGAGATGCCGTCGTTGGCGTTACGGGAAGCCTGCGACATGCCGCGAATCTGCGAATCCATCTTGGTAGCAATCGACATGCCGGCGGCATCGTCCTTGGCGCTGTTCACACGCAGACCCGACGACAGGCGCTGCATCGAGGTCGACAGCTCGTTGCCCGATTTGGTCAGGTTGCGTTGTGCATTCAGCGAGGAAAGGTTGGTATTGATGATCGACATGGTAATTCTCCAGTGGGCAGTTCAGTTAGGTGCTGCTATCAGGGTTCGGTGTAGTGCTTGCGTCGCTGTTTCAGCTCGCTTGTATTCTTTAACGGAGGCCTCTGCAAAACCTTGAGGAAATTTTCAAAAAAAATTCAAGTGAGCAACTTTGCATCGCTTTGCATGCGGCCCCCAAACAGATCGGGCAGTGCGTGCAACAAGGTCATCAACGGCATCCTTAGAGAAATATTTAGCGGCAATTCCCCCTCCTGTTCCACGCTTGCCCCACGGCTACACCGCGCTACACTGGGACTCTTTGCAAGCTCCACGCTCAGGAACACCATGACCAACCCGCCCCGCCGCCCCACCGCCTTCGTCCTCGCTTCGACCGACCACGGCAGCATGCTGGTGAACCGCCACGACTACCGCACCACGCCCGGCGGTACCTACGGCGTCGGCTACCAGTTGCTCGAAACCTCGTCCTTCGACGCCGACGAAGTCAGCTTCGCCTTGCAGCTGCTGGAAAGCCGGCGCCGCAACTACGGCGACGGCGTGATCGCCATCGACTGCGGCGCCAATGTCGGCGTGCACACGATCGAATGGGCGCGCTGCATGCACGGCTGGGGCGACGTGCTGGCCTTCGAGGCGCAGGAGCGCATCTTCTATGCGCTCGCCGGCAACCTGACGATGAATAACTGTTTCAATGCGCGTGCCATCTGGGCCGCGGTCGGCGCGGCCAACGGTACGCTGAAGGTCCCGGTACCCGATTATTTTGTGCCGTCGAGTTTCGGCAGCCTCGAACTGCGCCAGAGCCCGACCACCGAATTCATCGGCCAGCACATCGATTACTCCGACGCCGCCACCCAGACCGTACAGATGATGGCGATCGACGCGCTCGGCCTGCCGCGCCTGGACCTGGTCAAGATCGACATCGAGGGCATGGAGATGGAAGCGCTGCTCGGCGCGCGGGCATCGATCGCGCGCTTCACGCCGCTGCTCCTGATCGAGAAAATCAAGTCGAACGAGGAAGCCATCGTCGCCTTCGTCACCGAACTCGGTTACCGCGTGCTCCCGCTGGGCATCAATATCCTCGCCGTGCATGCATCCGATCCGATCGCGGACGAGTTGCAGCACGCCTGCGGCCAATAAGCGAAAGTCTCTACCGACCATGAAGAAAAAACTCACCCCGGCCGACCGCCTGTTCGCCACCGGCCTGGCGGCGCACCAGAAGGGGCGCCTCGAAGGCGCGTTCGCCCAGTACGAAGCGGCGCTGCAACGCGATCCGCGCCACTTCGACACCCTGCACCATATCGGCATCCTCGGTTACCAGAGCGGCAACCACGCGCTCGCCCTGCAGTTCATGAGCGAGGCGATCGATGTCAATCCGGGCGTCTCGACCGTGTATAGCAACCTCGGGAATATCTTCAAGGCGATCGGCCAGCACGCGTCGGCGCTGCAGAGTTATTCCCAGGCGCTGGCGCTGTCGGCGACGAATGTCGATGCGCTCTACAACCGCGGCAACGTGCTGCAGGACTTGAAGCGCTTCGAGGAAGCCCTGGCCAGCTACGAGCAAGCGCTGGCGCTGGCGCCGCGCGACGTCGCCGCCTGGAACAACTGCGCCGTGGTGCTGCAGCACCTGAAACGCCACGACGAGGCGCTCGTGGCCTGTGAGCGCGCGCTGGCGCTCGCCCCGAATCACGCGGAAAGCCTGAACAACCGCGGCAACATCCTGGTCGCGCTGGGGCGCCCGAACGAGTCCCTGCTCAGCTATGCGCAGGCCTGCGCCCTGCATCCCGACTATATCGACGCGAACATCAACCAGGCCAAGGCGCTGCGCCTGCTGTGCCGGCTCGACGAAGCCCTGGAACGCTACGACGCCATCCTGGCCGAGCATCCCGGTTCGGCCGAAGCGCTGCACGGGCGCGGCCACGTGCTGCGCCAGCTGCGGCGGCGCGCCGATGCCTTGAAAGACTATCAGCAGGCCACCGTGCTGGCACCGGCCTCGGCCGCGTTTCGCCTGAGCCTGGGTCACCTGCTGCTCGAATACGGCAGCCTGGACGCCGCGAGGAAATGCTTCGACCTCGCGCTCGAGCTCGACGAGACTTCGGCCCCGATCCATAACGCGCGCGGCCTGGTCATGCAGCGCCTGAAGCGCTTCGACGCCGCGCTGGCCTGTTATATGCGGGCGGTGGAACTCGACCCCGACTATACCGACGCCCTGCTGAACCGCGCCAACGCCTTGCAGGACCTGGGCCGCATGGACGACGCGCTCGCCGTCTACGACGAAGTGCTGGCGCTGAAAGGCGACAATCCGGCCACCTGGAACAACCGCGGCAACGCCTACGAGGCGATGCAGCGTTACGAGGAAGCCCTCGCCTGCTATGACAAGGCGATCGCGGTCAGCCCCCAGTACGCCCCAGCGCACTGGAACCGCAGCCTGCTGAACCTGCAGTACGGGAACCTGCTCGATGGCTGGCGCGGCTACGAATGGCGCTGGAATAACGAAGTGCTGAGCTGCTACGCCGAAATCCGCGGCTTCAAGCAGCCCTTGTGGCTGGGCCAGGAGTCGCTCGAGGGCAAGACCATCCTGCTGTATGCCGAGCAGGGCCTGGGCGACACGCTCCAGTTCTGCCGCTTCGCGCCGCTGGTCAAAGCCCGCGGCGCGCGCGTCGTCCTCGAAGTGCAGGCGCCGCTGACGGGCCTGCTGGGCAGTCTCGACGGCGTCGACCAGGTGCTGGCCAAGGGCGACCCGCTGCCCGCGTTCGACTACCAGGTTCCCCTGATGTCGCTGGCGCTGGCCTTCGGTACCGGCATCGATGCGATTCCCGCGCCGGCGCGCTACCTGGCGGCCGATCCCGCGCGCGCGGCGCAGTGGCAAGCGCGCCTCGGGCCGCGCACGCGTCCGCGCATCGGCGTGGCCTGGAGCGGGAACGCCCAGCACGCGAACGACCATAACCGCAGCCTGCCCTTCAGCGCCCTGGCGCCGCTGTTCGCGCTCGATTGCGATTTCGTCTCGCTGCAAAAGGAATACCGCGAGGCCGACCTGGCCGCGGTGAATGCCTCGGGCTTGCTGCGCATGGATGCGCACCTGAACGACTTCGCCGATACGGCCGCCCTGTGCGAACAGATGGATGTCGTGATCGCGGTCGACACCAGCGTGGCCCACCTGGCCGGCGCGCTCGGCAAGCCGCTGTTCGTGTTGTTACCACACGTGGCCGACTGGCGCTGGCTCACCGGGCGCGCCGATTCGCCCTGGTATCCGGGCGCGCAGCTGTTGCGCCAGCCGCGCAAGGGCGATTGGGACGGCGCGATCGATGCGGTACGCTCTCGCCTCGCGCCCCTGGCGGGCGGCTGACACAAGGCTCACTCGTATTTACAACAGAAACAATTTTTAACAATTCAGGCAGGTGCGGACCTGCGAGGCGGATATCATTGTATTAACGGGACACGGGGAGGCGTATGCTACTCTCTCCGGCTGTCGATAAGTTCAGGGTGTGAGCTTTATGATGCAACGAAGAACCGACGAGCAAACGGCGCTGACCGCCGAATATGCGCTTTACCTGGTCGATATCCGCGGCGTCGATTTCGCGCTCGACTATCTCGACACGTGTAATGTCTCGCGCTCGATCCTGACGCGCGCACTCCAGTCCCCCGACTCGCGGCGCCACCACGAACGGCGCCAGCGTCCCCGCAACGACTGATTTTTTTCGCGCCAGGCATTCATCCCTCCCTGTCGGCCGCCCCGCGCACTGTCGAATCCGTTATCGGGATGACAAAGCCGGAAAAAGCCGGGTATTCGTCCCTCTCAAGTCCGGTTAGAACCTGCCGTTAAGCAAGTAAACTACCCACGCTGAAGAATGGCAGGCCGGCCCTACTGACCGCCCCGACCAGCTCCGGCACGAACTTGGAGGAACGCCCTGTGGTGCGGGCCTCCCACAATAGAAGCAACTGGAGGTCATGATGTTTGGATCGATGCAGCGCGGCGTCAACGCTTACGCCAAAGTAGGAATGGAAACCTCGGTGATTTCGGCTTCGCCGCATAAACTGATCGTCCTGCTGTACGACGGCGCCCTGACGGCCATCAAGAACGCGGCCAACCACATGGCGGCGGGCAATATCGTCGAAAAAGGCGCGGCGATTTCGAAAGCCCTCGACATCATCAACAACGGCCTGCGTGCCAGCCTCGACAAGAAGGCCGGCGGCGACATCGCCAGCAACCTGGATTCCCTGTACGTGTACATGACCGAACGCCTGTTGACCGCCAACCTGCAGAACAAGACGTCCCTGCTCGACGAAGTGCAGACCCTGCTGGTGGACCTGCGCGATGCCTGGGCCCAGATCGGCGAGAAGCCGGCCGCGCCGGCCTCGATGTCGCACTATCCCGTGATGGCGAGCGCCTGATGATGACCGGCCAGGAAGTACTGATCGAGTACGCCACCGTCGCCGAGCTGACCGGCCAGATGCTGGCCGCGGCCGAAGCGGGCGACTGGGACCACCTGGTCGTGCTGGAGCAGGAATGCACGGCCCACGTCGATGTCCTCAAGCGCGAGGAAGCGGCGGTCGTCCTGAATCCTTCCGGCCGCCAGGCGAAGATCGACTGCATCCGCCGCATCCTCGCCCATGACCGCCAGATCCGCGACCTGACCATGCCCTGGATGGCCCAGCTGTCCGCCCTGATCAACAACTCCGGTACCCAGCGCCGCCTCGCCAACGCCTACGGCAGCGTATAACCGGTAACCCGGCATGGTCGAGCGCATCTCCAGTCCCGGCCTCAGCGCCCCGCTGCCGGTCCAGCCTGCGGCGCCGCTCGAACGCATCGGCGACGCCCGCCTCGACGCCTTCCAACGCACCCTCGCCGGCATGCTCGGCAGCCAGATCCCGGTCGCGGTCCTGGCGCGCCTGGGCGACGGCAGTTTCATGGTGCGCGTGGCCGATACCCCGGTACGCATGGCGCTGCCCCCGGGCACGCAACCCGGTGCCCAACTGAGCATGACGGTGCTCGCGGCCGCGCCCCAGCCGACCTTCGGCCTGGGCGAGGCCACCGTGCAGGGCAGCCTGCTCCCATTGTCGGCGCATGCCACCTCGCTGGCCGCCAGCGTCGCCGCCGCCAGTTCGCCATTGTCGCACTCGGGCGGCCAGGCGCAAACGGCCGATCTCAGTCCCGCCGCGCGCCTGCTGGGACAGGTACTGCGCAGCGCCGCCGGCGCGCCGCCGCTGGCGACGCTGAATCCGGCCACGCCGCTGGCGCCGCACGGCGCACCCGACCCGGCCCAACTGGCGCAACAATTGCAGCAGGCGGTCTCGAAAAGCGGACTGTTCTACGAATCGCACCTGGCCCAGTGGGCCGAAGGCAAGCGCCCGCTGGCCGAGCTGATGGCCGAGCCGCAAGCGCGCCAGGCGCCCGGCACGGCGCCGACCGAGCCCGCCAGCGCCCAGCTGATCAATCAGCAGCTCGCCACCCACGAATCCGGCCAGCTGGTCTGGCAAGGCAGGCTGGGGCCGGACCAGGCCATGCGCTGGGACGTCAAACGCGAGCAAGAGGACCAGGCCGGCGGCCAACGCGACCCGGAAGGCCCCGGCTGGCACAGCGGCCTGCGCCTGCGCTTTGCCCTGCTGGGCGAGGTCGAGGCCAGCGTCAGCTTGCGCGGCACGCGCCTGCACATCGAACTGCTGGCAGGGGCACAGGCCAGCGCACTGCTGCGCGCGCAGGCGCCGCGCCTGCAAGAAGCCCTGGGCGCGGCCGGCAACGAGCTGGCGGCGCTGCGCATCCAGGATCGGGCGCCGACATGAGCGACGCGGTCCCGCAGCGCCAGCAGCGCGCGGTCGCCCTGGCCTATGCCGCCGGCACCAGTGCACCGACCGTGGTCGCCAAGGGCCGCGGCCTGGTGGCGGAGCAGATCATCGCGCGCGCCAAGGATGCCGGCGTGTTCGTCCACGAATCGAAGGAACTCGTTTCCCTGCTGATGGACATCGACCTCGACGGCGAGATTCCGCCCGCACTGTATCGCGCAATTGCGGAACTGTTAGCATGGCTTTATCATATTGAGTCTGCGCAACAACTCGGCCGGGCGCATGGAGAGCCGACCCCGGCCCCGCCCGACAGCGCCCTCCTCATCGACTCACCTGCAATATCGGCGGAACAAGATGCAAGCAATGCATGATGCAGAACTGGAAAACTGGCACGACTACGAGGTGCAGTCGCGCCGCGAGATCGTGTCCCTGCTGCGCCAGATCGGCGAAAAGAAACAGTTGATCCGCATGAAGATCAAGGGCGAGGCCGATGTCTGCGTCACCTCGATCCTCGACGTCGATCTCGACGCCGGCGTGTTCATCCTCGACCGTTCGATCAACCGCGAGCAGAACGACCGCATCGTGCGTGCCAGCAGCGTGATGTGCGAGGCCTACCTCGACAAGATCCGCATACTGTTCAGCGTCAGCGGTGTGCGCGACACGCAATTCATGGGTTCCAGCGCGCTCGAGGCCGACATTCCCGCCTCGCTGATCCGCCTGCAGCGGCGCGAGTTCTACCGCATGCCGACGCCGGTCACCAATCCGGTGCCGGCCCTGGTGCCGATGCCGCTCGACCTGGGCGGCGGCAACGCCATGTTCCCGCTGGCCGACATCAGCTGCGGCGGCGTGGCCCTGCTCGACAACAAGATGATGCTCAATTCGACCATCGGCCAAACGTTCACCAATTGCCGCATCGACTTGCCCGACATCGGCCAGGTGAGCACCTCGCTCCAGGTGCGCAACGCGCTCGACATGACGATGCTCAACAACAAGACCAGCCGCCGCATCGGCTGCATGTTCGTCGATATTTCGCGCGCCAACATGGCCGCGGTGCAGCGCTACATTACCAAGCTCGAGCGCGAGCGCAATGCCCGGCTGGCGGGGCTGAACTGAAGCGGCGGGCCCAGCCCCGCTTGCCCCTCAGGAGTCCTGGTCCTGCGTGGACAGTTCGAGCCGCGCCTCGCCGATGCCCACCGTCGCTCCGCGCGGACTGATATCGCCGTCGATGCGAACAAACGAGATCGAGGCCAGGCCCAGGCGCATGGCGGGGTTGCGCAAGAGCGCCCGCGCGATCGGGTAACTGAGCCGGGCCGGGCCGCCATGGTGCAAGGCGCCGTTGATCTGGAAGGCGCCCACGGTCCCGATCATCAGCGACGTGGCCTTGTTGCCCGCCCCATCCGCTGAGGGCAGGTTCAGGTAGAGCTCATAATAATATCCCCCCTGGCTGGCTTCGTCGGCAAGCTGTACGTTGTCGAGCACGATCTGCACCGACCTGAACTTCTTCGCGCTGCCGCGCACCGTGCCCTGGTTGCCGCGCGCGATCTCCTGGACCGCCGCCCAGTCGTCGGCCGCGATCGGAAATTGCGCGCTGACCGAGCGCTGATCGAGCCCGATATCGACCGCACCGCCCACCGAAAACGTGGCCTCCCCGGTCGCCTTGCGTCCGCTCGGCCTGAACGGCCCGGCCGGCGGGATCGAGGTCAGCACCCTGCCCTTGTTCGCCTGGACCCGGAAGATTTTCCCGCGTGACAATTGAGCGATGGGCAAGGTGCTGGGCATGACCTCGTTCTGGTAGTAATAGTTCAAGCTGGTCCGGGTGTCGTAGGTCTGGGTTTTCGCCATCGTCAGGGTGCTGGTGTAGGTATGGCTGCCCAGCCAGTACTGATTGGTCTTGTAAGGCATGCGCCGTCCGCCGCCCGCGCCGACCCAGGCCACCCAGAGCCGGTCGACATTCGCGTGATGCAGCCAGAAAATCGGGTCGACCGGCGATTGCATGGTCGCCATGATGCCGCCGATGATGTCGTGCACCGGGTTATGCGGCGCCCCTTCCAGGCTGGGCTCGAACGCATTGTTCAGGCCGCGCTGGAAATTCGTCACCGTCGGCGCGAACGGGGCCAGCGTCAGCGCCTGGCGCACGTTGGTATTGACCCGCTGCACATACAGGGGATTGTTGCTGCTGGCATTCGTGAATTCGGCCGGCAAACTCGCGGAAGCATAGTAGTCCCAGTAAGGAAGGACCAGCTTGGTATCGCCCGAGACCAGCCGTAACTGGCGCTCGAAATAGTACAGGTAGCCGCGGTGCCAGGCGTAGAAATAAGGAACGCTGTGCGGACAGCGATTGAGGTGGATATTCGTCCAATACGTCCAGCTGCCGGGACTGGCCGCATTCGTATTGGCTTTCATCTTGCTGATGGCCGTGAGCAGCGATCCGTATTGCGGGGTGATTTTAAAGCTCTGCCATTCCAGACGCCGCTGCAACACCGTTTGCGCCCAGGCGCCGATCGGGATAGCCGGCATGGCGATCGCGAGCGCCGAGTTTCGGAGAAATCGTCTCCGCATCGATTCCTGATGAACCATCATATTCTCCGTGGAAAAATAACATCTGAAAGACGCGTTGGCTCGACAGCATCGCGCGATAAAGCCCAGCTCGTTATGCGGGCTTATCAGGCGTCATGGTGAGGGGCCATATTTAACGGTACCCACATTGAATATGCGACATTTGACAAACATCACACAGGGTCGGATGCACGCTCCGCACGCAGGACAGGAATGGCGAGTCTGGGGACTGGAGAAATATCGGTGAAAGCAAGCGTGTTGTTAACGCCACAATCCCTGAATGAAAATCCCCCGAAAATCTATTTACTGGCCTCTATTTACAGAATGCCAGTCATTCTCGGAAATTAGAAAACACTGCTGTTAATTTTTAAAGAAATGGATCGACAGATCCAAAAATAGTCAAAACATCCCGTTTTTTGCGAAAACTCTCATCGACCCCTCATCTACATCAAGTTCCCTCGCTTGCACATGTGTAGAATTGATGGACGGAACTGTTTTAATTATTCAACTTACTGTTTGAAATTGAGACGGCCCGCAACGCTTATTCGCCCGCAAACAATCGCGCCGCCGTAACGACTTACTGGTGTGGTGCGCCGCGATGGGCAGCGCCGGCTTTGCCAGGTCGCCTCGATTGCCCCGACGGGAATTCGGCGCTGCGCAAACAGCGCTGCTTGCGGCCGCAAGGGTCCGGCGCATGACAGGCCGGTCCCGATGTTCGAACCGTCCCATCAGTCTGGAGTCAGCCCCGTGAATTCCCCCTCTCCGAACCTCGACCTGCTACGCTCGTTAGCGATCGGTTTTGTTGTGATCAGCCACCTTCTGCTGGATCAGTCGGTGATCCATCCTGGCGGCTACGACACGCATACCCTCGGTACGCTGGGCGTGCTGATGTTCTTCGTGCACACCTGCCTGGTGCTGATGCTCTCGCTCGAGCGGCAGGTGCATACGCACAGGAATAACGTCACGACGCTGTCGTTCCTGGTGGCCCGGGCCTTTCGCATCTACCCGTTGAGTATCGTCGTCATCGTGCTGCTTTCCTTGATTGAAAGAATGCACTCGACGGGCGAGCCCAGCTTGTTTACTTTTTTGAGTAATATTTTCCTGATCCAGAATATCACCGGGAGTGCATCGATCACGCCGGTTCTGTGGAGTTTGCCGTTTGAATTCCAGATGTATTTCTTTTTGCCCGCGCTGTACATCTTGTCGCGCTATAGCGGCAAGTTTTCGGCCGGCTGCATCGCGGCACTGTGGTGTGGATCGGTCGCGCTCGTGCTTGTATTCTGGGTATGTGGCGTCGATTTCAACCTGATCAGGTTTTTTCCCTGTTTTCTCCCGGGCGTGCTGGCATTTTGCCAGCGCCGTTTGCCGCGCACGCTCTCGCCCGCCGTGTTATTCGCGTACGTGGCCGCGATGGCCATCATGTACCCGTCGCTGGTCGGCCGCGGATTCAATGCCACCGTGCTGTCCTGGTTTATTTGCCTTATGCTTGGCATTATTATTCCAAGATGCAAGGAAATTAATTCAAGCCTGGTCCGGCTCGGGGCCAGCGTGGTGGCCCGTTACTCCTACGGCATCTATCTTGTCCACGACCCCATTCGTTATTTTTGCTTTCATTACCTCAAGGGCCTCTCAGCGTTGAGCGCCTGGTCGATGTATATCGTGATCGTGGGCGCCCTGTCCTACTTGGCCTACCACCTGATCGAAAAGCCCGGCATCGACCTGGGCCGCACGCTGGTCAACCGCTTCAATATCGGCCGCGCCCAGGTCGGGCAGAATATGTAATCGCCAAAATCCCGCCCCGCAAATCAAAACGGGCCGCCTTCCTGTCAGGGAAGCGGCCCGTTGGTCATGCGTCGAACGCCCAGGTCACACCTGCATGTTCATGATCTCGTGATACGCCGACACCAGCTTGTTGCGCACCTGCACAGTCGCCTGGAAAGAAATGCTCGACTTCTGCATGGCGATCATGGTGTCGGACAGGCTGACGCTGTCGTCGCCCATGGCGAAACGGTTGCCCAGTTCTTCCGCATTCTTCTGCGAATTGCTGACCTGTTCGAGCGAATTCTTGAGGGCGTCGGAAAAGCTGACCTTCGACGGCCCTTCATGCAAGGCGCCAGGGCCGCCGAGCCCGCCCAACGCACCCGGAGCGCCAGGGGCCAGCGAGGGTGCGGCCGGCTTGGTGGCCGCGGCCTTGAGCTGGGCCATCATCGCCTCGATCCGGTTACTGTCGATTCCGCCTACGTTCATGGGTTCTCCTGTTGTTTCTTGCGCTTGCCCGCGCACCAGCGGTACGGGAGCGATGTCAGGCTTACAGGTTACCAGCGTATAGACAAGGGGCTCGCCCGAGCAGGAGGGGAAAGCGCCCCCTATTCCTTCGTTTGAATGTTGCCCCAAGGCTTCATAATTCGGTCCTGATCTCCTTTCTCCCCTGGACAACACATGGCCGCGACCGCCGACGATTTGCTCGACTCTCCTGCTGCTCCACAACCGTTCCTGAAAACCGCCATGGGCCGCAATGTGCTCATCGGCGGTGGCGTGGCGGCCGTGCTGGCGGTCGTGGTCGCGATCTGGATGTGGAGCAGTTCCCCGGATTACCGCGTGCTGTATGCCAACTACAGCGACAAGGACGGCGGCGCGATCACCGCCTCGCTCGACCAGATGGGCGTCAAGTACAAGTTTTCCGAAGGCGGCACGGCGATCCTGGTGCCGGCCGAGCAAGTGCCCGACCTGCGCCTGAAGCTGGCCTCGCAGGGACTGCCGAAAGGCGGCAACGTCGGCTTCGAGCTGATGGAAAACCAGAAGCTGGGCGTGTCCCAGTTCCTCGAACAAGTGAACTACCAGCGCTCGCTCGAAGGCGAGCTGGCCCGTTCGATCCAGTCGCTCGGCTCGGTGGCCGGCGCGCGCGTCCACCTGGCGCTGCCGAAACCTTCGGTGTTCGTGCGTGACGCGCAAAAGCCGACCGCCTCCGTCCTGCTCAACCTGCAATCGGGCCGCGCGCTCGATCCGGGCCAGGTCAGCGCCATCGTCCACCTGGTCGCGTCGAGCATTCCGGAACTGACCATCGGCAACGTCACCGTCGTCGACCAGAACGGCAACCTGCTGTCCGAGCAGCCGAAAGCCAATGCGCTCGGCAAGCAGCTCGACGCGACCCAACTGAAGTATGTGGAACAGGTCCAGCAAAACATCATCAAGCAGGTCGAGTCGCTGATCACCCCGATCGTCGGCAAGGGCAATGTGCGCGCCGAAGCGACGGCCGATATCGACTTCGCCCAGGTCGATACCGCCGCCGAGATGTACAAGCCGAATTCGCCGCCCGAGCCGCAGGCGATCCGCAGCCAGCAGACCTCCGAACAGACCGGCGCCACCACGGGCGCGGCGAACGGCATTCCGGGCGCGCTGTCGAACCAGCCGCCGGGCGTGGCGACCGCCCCGCTCGATGGCGGCGCACCAGCGGGCGCGGCGCCGGCCACGACCGGCCCGGGCAGCAAGAACGCGACCACCAACTATGAACTCGACAAGACGATCCGCTACGAGCAGCGTCCGATGGGCGGCATCAAGCGCCTGACGGTGGGCGTGGTGGTGAACTACCGCAGGTCGGTTGACCCCACCAGCGGCAAGATCAGCGTGAAACCGCTGGCCGCCGCCGAAGTGGCCCAGATCAACGAACTGGTGAAGCAGGCCATGGGTTACTCGCAGGCGCGTGGCGACACGATGAATGTGGCGAATGCCCCGTTCGACGGCGTCGACCGTCCCGACGAGAACGGCCCGGACTGGTACAAGGATCCGTCCAACCTGCCGCTGGCCATGCAAATCGGTAAGTACCTGCTGATCGCGCTGGTCATCGCCTTCCTCTACTTCCGCATCCTGCGCCCGCTGATGCGGCCGGTCATGCACAAGTTCGACGAAGCGACCGCGATGCCGGAAGAGGAGAAAGCGGACGAGGACGACGACGAGGACGCCGTGGTCGACATTAACGGCAAGGCGGTCCTGGGACCGGACGGCAAGCCGGTCCTGGGACCGGACGGCAAGCCGGTCGAGGAAGAAGAGGCGCCGCGCGAACGCAGTTACCGCGCCAACCTGGCGATGGCAAAGGAGATGGCGATGAAGGATCCGCGCATCGTGGCAAACGTAATCAAGGCATGGGTGGGTGCGGAATGAGCGACAAGGACAAAGACGGTATCACCAAGGCAGCCATTCTGATGCTGGCCATGGGCGAGGTGGAAGCTTCCGAAGTGATGAAATTTCTCGGTCCGCGCGAAGTGCTGAAACTCGGCGGCGCGATGGCGGCCATGAAATCGGTGCAGCACGAACAGGTGGTGAGCGTGCTCGAAGCCTTCCGCGACGAAGCCGACGCCCACTCGACCGTCGGTCTCGATTCGGACGAATACATCCGCGAGGTGCTGACCAAGGCGCTGGGCGACGACAAGGCCGCCGTGCTGCTCAACCGCATCCTGGGCGGCAAGGATGCCTCGGGCATCGAAAGCCTGAAGTGGATGGATTCGCAGTCGGTGTCGGAACTGATCCGCAACGAGCACCCGCAGATCATCGCCACCATCCTGGTCCACCTCGAGCGCGACCAGGCCTGCGAGATCCTGAGCCATTTCACCGACCGCCTGCGCAACGACGTCGTGCTGCGTATCGCCACGCTCGACGGCGTGCAGCCGGCCGCGCTGCGCGAACTGAACGACGTGCTGACCAAGCTGCTGTCGGGTAACGAGCACATCAAGAAGTCGTCCCTGGGCGGCGTGCGCACCGCGGCCGAGATCCTGAACTTCATGGCCGGCGAGCAGGAAAGCTCGGTCATGGAAAACATCAAGAACTACGACAACGACATGGCGCAAAAGATCATGGACGAGATGTTCGTGTTCGATAACGTCATCGACATCGACGACCGCGGCATCCAGTTGCTGCTGCGCGAAGTGCAGTCGGATATGCTGATCATCGCCCTGAAAGGCGCCTCGCAAGACTTGCGCGAGAAGATTTTCCGCAACATGAGCCAGCGCGCCAGCGAGATGATGCGCGAGGATTTGGAGTCGAAAGGTCCGGTGCGTTTGTCGGAAGTGGAAGCGCAGCAGAAGCAGATTCTGCAAATCGTGCGCCGCCTGGCGGACGAAGGGCAGATCGTGTTGGGTGGCAAGGGCGAAGATTCCTTCGTTTAATAGCGGATAACGATGAGCAAAGACACGCAGGGCGCCTTCAAGCGCTGGGAAATGACCTCCTTCGGCGACGAGCGGCCCAGTTCGCTGGCGGCGCGCATCCAGGCCGAAGAGCGCGCGGCCGAGATCGCCGCCGCGGCGGCCGCCGCCGCCGCTATTCCCTCGGTCCCGATGACGCCTGCGATGCAGTTCCCGACCGCGGCCGAACTCGAAGCGCTGCGCGAAGACGCGCGTGCCGAGGGCTTCGCCGAAGGCCTCGAGGAAGGCCGCGCGGCCGGCCGTGCCGAAGCCCTGGAAGCGGGCCGCCAAGAAATGGCGCTGGAGCAGGAAACCCTGCGCGCGATGGCCGCCAGCTTCAGCGGCGCCGTCACCGCCGCCGACGAAACCATCGCCGCCGACGTGCTCGACCTGGCGCTGCACCTGGCGCGCTCGATGGTGCGCACCGCCTTCACGGTGCGTCCCGAACTGATCATCCCGGTCGTGCGCGAAGCGATCGATTACCTGCCGGTGCTGCAGCAGCCGGCCATCCTGGCCCTGAACCCGGAGGACATCGAGATCGTGCGCGCCGCCCTGGCCGACGAGCTCGATAAAGGCGGCTGGCGCGTGGTCGCCGATCCTCAGGTCGGACGCGGCGGCTGCAAGGTCGATACCGCCAGCAACCAGATCGACGCCCAGGCCAGCGCGCGCTGGGCCAGGCTGTCGCATGCGCTGGGCAAGAACGTCGAGTGGCTGGGCTGATGGGATCGAACCCGCCCGACCGCCACACTGCGCGCTGGAAATCCTACCTGGCCGACTGCGATTCGCTGCTCGGCTTTGTCGAGCCGATGCAGGTATCGGGCCGCGTCACGCGCGTGGCCGGCCTGGTGATGGAATGCGTCGGCCTGCGCCTGGCCGTGGGCAGCGCCTGCACCATCCCACTGCCGAACGGCGCCCGGATCGAGGCCGAAGTCGTCGGCTTCGAGGGCGAGCGCCTGTTCCTGATGCCGCAGTCCGACGTCGAAGGCGTGGTGCCGGGCTCGCGCGTGCATCCGGTCGAACCCTCGATCCCGCGTCCCGGGTCGGTCACGCATCCGCGCCGCCGTCCGAGCGACCGCGCGCGCCACCTGCCGGTCGGCTGGAAACTATTGGGCCGCGTGGTCGACGGCGCCGGCCGCCCGCTCGACGGCAAGGGGCCGCTCGGCACCGACGAAGTCGCGCCGATCAATGCCCGCCCCGTCAATCCGCTCGACCGCGCGCCGATCAAGGACACGCTCGACGTCGGCGTGCGCGCGATCAACGCGATGCTGACCGTGGGCCGCGGCCAGCGCCTGGGCCTGTTCGCCGGTACCGGTGTCGGCAAGTCGGTGTTACTTGGCATGATCGCGCGCTACACCACGGCGGACGTGATCGTCGTCGGCCTGATCGGCGAACGGGGACGCGAAGTCAAGGAATTCATCGAGCAGATCCTGGGGCCGGAAGGCATGGCCCGCTCGGCCGTGGTCGCGGCCCCGGCCGACAGCCCGCCCCTGATGCGCCTGCAAGGCGCGGCCTATGCCACGGCGATTGCCGAGCACTTCCGCGACCAGGGAAAAAGCGTCCTGCTGATCATGGATTCGCTGACCCGCTACGCCATGGCCCAGCGCGAAATCGCGCTGGCGATCGGCGAGCCGCCGGCCACCAAGGGCTATCCGCCCTCGGTGTTCGCCAAGCTGCCGGTACTGGTCGAGCGCGCCGGCAACGGGCTCGAAGGCGGCGGTTCGATCACGGCCTTCTATACCGTGCTGTCCGAGGGCGACGACCAGCAGGATCCGATCGCCGATGCCGCGCGCGGTATTCTCGACGGCCACATCGTGCTCAACCGCCACCTGGCCGAGTCCGGCCACTATCCGGCGATCGACATCGAGCAATCGATCAGCCGCGCGATGCACGGCATCACCACCCACGAGCACCAGCTGGCGGCGCGCAAGCTGAAACAGCTGTATTCGCGCTACCAGCGCTCGCGCGACCTGATCAGCGTCGGCGCCTATGCCCCGGGCAGCGATCCGGTGCTGGACCAGGCGATCGCCCTGAATACCCAGATCGAGGAATTCCTGTGCCAGGAAATCCACGAAAACACGAATATGGGCCAGAGCTTGGGGCAATTGACCTCTCTATTCAGCTGATCGGATTAATGTTGCCGCAGGTATAGTTTCATCATGGCAAACCCTTCCGCACTCGAGACCCTGATCGAACTGGCCCAGCGCGCGTCCGACGACGCCGCCAAGCGCCTGGGCGCGGCACTCAAGGGCGTCGAAGAGGCGGAACAGAAACTGCAAATGCTGCTGGGCTACCGCGACGATTACGCGAACCGGCTCGACCAGGCGCAGATGGCCGGCATCACGCCCTTCGCCTACGCCAATTTCGTCGCCTTCGTCGGCAAGCTCGACAACGCGATCAATGGCCAGCAAGAAGTAGTGAAACATGCGAAATACAAGAGCGACCTGGAGAAAGCGAACTGGCAGGAAAGCGAACGCAAGCGCCTCTCCTACCGCACCCTGAATGACCGGGCCGCAGCCGAAGCCCTGAAAATCGACAACAAGCGCGACCAGAAAATGATGGACGACCATGCGGCCCGTACCGTCCGCAGCAACCGCTAAGGCCACGACATGCATACCAATTCCCTCCCGATCCAACTTAATGCCGCGCCCGCCCCGGCCTTGCCCCCGCGCGCCAACGCCGGCGCCAACCCCGACGCCGCCAATTTCGGCGCGACACTGACGCGTCAGCTCGAGCAGCGCCAGTTCGAGCAGCGCCAGGCGCTGCCGCAGGCGCCGCAGCCATCGAAACTGCCGCAGCAAGCCGTCGCCGGCCCGAAACCGGCGCCGGCACCGAAGAGCGCCAACGAAGCGAAAGCGGCGCCGCGCGAGGTGGTCAAGCAAGCGGCCAGGGAAACCGACCATCCGCCCGTGAGCAACAAGGCCGAGACCGACAAGGCCGCGGGCGTCGACGAAAAGACCGCCGCCAAGGGCGAGAGCGGCGAGGAGACCGCGAGCTCGGCCGATGCGAAAGTGGCCGACGCGGTGGTCGACATGCTGGCGCTGGTCGCCAGTTTCAACCAGGCGCCGCCGGTCCCCGGAACGCCCCCGCCCGCCGCGGCCCAGGCCGACGCGCTGTTGTCCGGCATGCAGGCCGGCGTCAGCGACGGCGCCGACGCGCTCGTCAAGCCCGATGGCAGCGCCATCGCGGCGCTGACGGACGCGCCGCGCGAGAAGGCCGAGCCGGGCATCGACTTGCGCGCGCTCGACCTGGCCAAGGCGGGCGAGACGGCCAAGCTGCCGACGGAAAGCGCCGACTTCGCCGCCAGGCTGCGCGACAGCGCGGCGCAGTCGGCCGCCTTGAAGGACGCCCCGGCCGGCACCGACGCCCTGACCGGCTTGAGCGCCCAGGCCAGCGCACTGCAAACGGCGCAAGCGGCCGGCAGCGTGCCGACCGACCGCCTGAGCGCGCGCGTGGGCACGCCCGCCTGGGACAACCAGGTCGGCCAGAAAGTGATCTGGATGGTGGGCGGCGAAGACCAGAGCGCCACGCTCGAACTGAACCCGCCGGACCTCGGTCCCGTGCAGGTGGTGCTGAACGTGTCGAACGACCTGGCCAGCGTGACCTTCTCGTCGCAGCAGCTGGAAGTACGCCAGGCACTGGAAAACGCCTTGCCGCGCCTGCGTGAAATGATGAGCGAGAGCGGCATTGCGCTGGGCAACGCGACGGTCAACGCCGGCGCCGAGGGCCGCCAGGGCCAGGATGGCCAGGGATCGGGACGTCCCGGCGGCGGTCGCGGCGGTGACGGCCGGGGTGGCGACAGCGCCGTGGCCGAAGTCGCACCCCGCCAGCGCACCGGCATCCTCGGCGGCGCCGGGGCGGTCGACACCTTCGCCTGAGGACGCGCTGGTGGAGTTCGACGGCCGCCGCGTGCGGCCGTTTTAATTTGCCGTACCGCATCACATACGTAAAGCTAAGCGACCTTCGCCTCTCTTTTCGAAGCTTGCCGCTGCGCACTTTTTCTCGATAATGACATAATCACGCAACCCCTATCAGGCACCCGAGGTAATTTGAAAGCGAATCCGAAAATGAAGGCTGACCCGAAGGCAGAGGCGGCACCGGCATCAGGCTCGAAAAAGAAGCTCATGATCATGGCGATCGCGGCCGTGCTTGTGCTCGGCGGCGGCGCCGGCGCCGGCTGGTTCTTTCTGCATGGCAGCGCCGATGCCGACGCGGCCCATGCCGACGAGGCGCCCGCCAAGAAGAAGAAAAAGAAGGACAAGGAACACGTTAAGGCAGAATATGTTCCTGTCGAATCGTTCACGGTGAACCTGCAACCCGAGAACGGCGACCAGTACCTGCAAGTCCAGTTTACACTGCAGGTCGAAGGCCCGGAACAGGTCGCGCTCATCAAGGACAACATGGCCAAGGTGCGCAGCCGCGTCTTGCTCCTGCTGTCGGGCAAGAAGGCATCGGAAATCAACACGGTCGAAGGCAAGCAGCAACTGGCGGCCGAGATCAAGGCCGTCGTCCACGAGCCGTTCGACGAGGGCGGCGACGAACAGGACGTGTCGGACGTGTTGTTCACCTCGTTCATCATCCAGTAAAGAAACAGACATGGCCGATAATTTCCTCTCACAGGAAGAAGTCGATGCCCTCCTCAAGGGGGTCAACGGCGATCAGGACGAGATATCCGCACCTGAAGACACCTCGGGAGTCCGCACCTACAACCTGGCGACCCAGGAGCGGATCGTGCGCGGCAGGATGCCGACGCTCGAGATCATCAACGAGCGCTTCGCGCGCTTGCTGCGCATCGGCCTGTTCAACTTCCTGCGCCGCAGCGCCGAGGTCTCGGTGGGCTCGGTGCGGGTCTCGAAGTACAGCGAATTCATCCGTAACCTGGTGGTCCCGACCAACCTCAACCTGATCCACATGAAGCCCCTGCGCGGCACCGCGCTGATGGTCTTCGATCCGGGTCTCGTGTTCCTGCTGGTCGACAATTTATTCGGTGGCGACGGGCGCTTCCATACCCGCGTCGAGGGCCGCGACTTTACCCAGACCGAGCAGCGCATCATCATGCGCATCCTCGACGTCGTCTTCGAGGCCTATACCAAGTCGTGGGAGCCGGTGTATCCGATCGAATTCGAGTACGTGCGCTCGGAGATGAACACCCAGTTCGCGAACATCGCGACGCCCAACGAAGTCGTGGTATCGTCCACTTTCACGATCGAGCTCGGTCCGGTATCGGGCCAGATCCACTTCTGCATGCCGTATTCGATGATCGAGCCGATCCGCGATGCGCTCACGTCCAGCATCCAGGGCGAGGCCCTGGAAGTGGACAAACGCTGGATCCGCCTGATGACGCAGCAGATCCAGGTGGCCGAGGTGGAACTCGTGGCCGAACTCGGCCACGGCAAGGCGAATTTCGACGAGATCCTCAACATGAAAATCGGCGACGTGATCCCGATCACGGTCCCGGAAATGGTCCAGGCGACGGTGGACGGCGTGCCGGTGATGGAATGTTCCTACGGCGTCTTCAACGGCCAGTACGCGCTGAAGGTCGAGAAATTGCTGGCCAACAGCGACAGCTTCAAGTAATTCAGGAGAAACACCATGTCTGACAACCAGGACGACCAAATTCTCGACGACGATTGGGGCGCCGCGATCGCCGAGCAGGCCGCCGCCGAGGCCGCCGCCTTGCAAAAGCAGCAAACGGCCAGCGCCGCCGTGTTCCAGGACTTCGGCACCAAGAACGTGCGGCCGGACACCCCGAACGACATCGACTTCATCCTCGATATCCCGGTGCAGCTCACCGTGGAACTGGGCCGCACCAAGATCGCCATCAAGAACCTGCTGCAACTGGCGCAGGGCTCGGTGGTCGAACTCGACGGCCTGGCCGGCGAGCCGATGGACGTGCTGGTGAACGGCTGCCTGATTGCCCAGGGTGAAGTCGTGGTCGTGAACGACAAGTTCGGTATCCGCCTGACTGATATCATCACGCCTTCGGAACGGATCAGAAAATTGAATAAATGATGTCGACGCGCGCCCCCGCCTGCCTTTCACCAAGCATGACCGCAGCAAGCGCGCTGCTGGCATCGATATTCCTGTTCTCGCCCGCCGCCCATGCGCAGCAGCCGGCCGCCGCCACGCCCCCGGCGACGCCCGTCACCGAACCGGCCACCACGGTCGGCGCCGTCCCTGACGCGGCCATCGCCACACCCGCCCCCGCGCCAGTCGCGGCAAGCACGCCCGCCGCCCCGGCCGCGATTCCGGCCGCCAACCCGGTCGTACTGCCGCACGCCACCCCCGGCCCCTCGGCCGGCTCGCTCCTGCAAACCATCCTGGCCCTGATGCTGGTGCTCGCGCTGCTGGCGGCGCTGGCCTGGGCCGCCAAGCGCTATGGACCGCGGGTGGCCGGCAACTCGGCCAACCTGCGCATGATCGGTGCCCTGAACATCGGCGGACGCGAACGCATCATGGTCATCGAAGTGGGCGACCAGTGGATCGTGGTGGGCGCCTCGCCGGGACGCGTCAACGCCCTGGCGACGATGCCGAAGGGCGACGCCGGCGCCAACGCCACGCTCGCCGGGCATGCGCCGTCGGCCTCGAATTTTGCCGACTGGCTGAAACAAACGATTGATAAACGCAATGCGAAATAAGAAGAAACTGCTGCTTGCGGCCGGCCTCGCGCTGCTGCCGCTGGCCGTGCTGGCCGCGCCCGGCGTGCCCGCCTTCACCACCGCCCCGAGTCCCGGCGGCGGCACCACCTATACCCTGCCGGTGCAGACGCTGCTCCTGATGACGGCGTTCACCTTCCTGCCGGCCGCGCTCCTGATGATGACCAGCTTTACCCGCATCGTCATCGTGCTCTCGCTGCTGCGCCAGGCGATCGGCACCCAGACCGCGCCGCCGAACCAGGTGATGGTCGGCCTGGCCCTGTTCCTGACCCTGTTCGTGATGGGACCGACCTTCGACAAGATCTATACCGAGGCGTACCTGCCCTTGCAGGAAGACCGGATCCAGATGACCGAGGCGATGAACCGCGGCGCCCAGCCGCTGAAGGACTTCATGGTCCGCCAGACGCGCCAGTCGGACCTGGCCATGTTCGTCAAGATTTCGCGCACGCCCGCCCTGCAGGGTCCCGAAGACATTCCGCTGCGGGTCCTGATCCCGGCCTTTGTGACGAGCGAACTGAAAACGGCCTTCCAGATCGGTTTTGCGATCTTCATTCCCTTCCTGATCATCGACATGGTGGTGGCCTCGGTGCTGATGTCGATGGGGATGATGATGATGTCGCCGGCCGTGATTTCGCTGCCCTTCAAGATGATGCTGTTCGTGCTGGTCGACGGCTGGCAGCTGCTGCTGGGTTCGCTGTCCCAGAGTTTCAACTAGGGACGCCCGATGACCCCGGAAACCGTCATGACGATGGGCCGCCAGGCCATGGAAATCACGCTGCTGGTGTCGGCGCCGCTGCTGCTGGTCGCGCTCGTGATCGGCCTGGTGGTCAGCATCTTCCAGGCCGCGACCCAGATCAACGAAGCGACCCTGTCCTTCATCCCGAAACTGGTCGGCGTGTTCGTCGCCCTGGTCATCGCCGGTCCCTGGATGCTGTCGGTCATGCTCGACTACATGCGCCAGGTGTTCACCGGCATCCCCGGCATGGTCAACTAGGCGCGCCACACGCTGTGCTGACGCTGACCTCGCTCGAGATCAATGCCTGGATCGCGGGCCTGCTGTGGCCGCTCACGCGCATCCTCGGCATGATCGCCGCGGCGCCCCTGTTCGGCCACGCCAGCGTCCCCAATCAAGTCAAGCTGATCCTCGGCGTGCTGCTCGCGCTGATCATCGCGCCCACCGTGCCGGCCGTGCCGGCGGTCGATCCGATGTCGTATGCGGGCCTCCTGATCCTGGTGCAGGAACTGCTCGTCGGCACCGCGATGGGCTTTTCCATGCGTCTCGTGTTTGCCGCCATCGAGTACGCCGGCGAACTGGCCAGTTCGACGATGGGCTTCAGCTTCGCGTCCTTTTTCGATCCCACCACCCAGGGCCGCTCGGCCGCGATCAGCCAGTTCCTGTCGATGGTCGCGACCATGGCCTTCCTGGCCGTGAACGCCCACCTGGTGCTGCTGGCGGCGGTATCGGAAAGCTTTGTCAGCCTGCCCATCTCGGGCACCCCGCTCTCGCTGGCCGCGCCGCTGGAACTGGCGCGCCTGGGCAGCCGCATCTTCTCGGCCGGGCTGCAAATCTCGCTGCCGATCATCGCCGCCCTGCTCATCACGAACGTCGCGCTCGGCATCCTGACGCGCGCCGCGCCCCAGCTCAACATCTTCGGTATCGGCTTCCCGATCACCCTGGGGGTCGGTATGCTGACGCTGTCGGTGGCCCTGCCCTACCTCAACACGCCGATCCAGACCCTGTTCAACGAAGGCATCGAAGCGGGGCGCAGGATTCCGCGCGCCGCGGCCCAGCGGGTGACACCGCCGCTCGCCCCGCCCGCTCCGCCGCCGGCCGCGCCCGGCGCGCGATAAACGCCGTGCGCAGCCGCGCAATCGATGCTTGAGACCAAGGTTTCCAGTTCGGACCTTTCAAAAGAAAATCGCTCGCTCCGGACCGATCACTGGACTATCATGAAATCTGCCTGCCAGATTTGCCCTCCGCAAATGAAGGCTCGCCAGTGCAGGAGGACGTGTTGAATTTTTCACCGTTACCGCTCGCCGTTTTCGTTGTCGATGCCAGTGGCGCCATTGCCAGTTGGAACAAGGCCTGCGAAAAACTCGCCGGCTACACCCCCGCCGACATCCGCCGCAAGCAGCTCGACGAAGTCATCGAATTCGACCCCGTGCCGGGGCCGCCGCTGTCGATCGCCGCCCGCGTCGAGCTCGATTCGACGGGCCAGTTGCGCTGCGCCGACGGCCGCTCGCTGCCGGTGCGCGTCACGATCGCCCCGCAGTCGCTCGACCCGGAACAACCCGGCACCTTCAGCGTGATCGTCATTCCCCGCGCCGGCCTGATGCCGCCGCGCTATGCGCTGATCCAGGACTTGCCGACGGCCGACATCATCGAAGGCTTGCCCTGCGTGTTCTATGTCATCGACCAGAGCGGCCACTTGCTGCTCTGGAACCACCTGCTCGAAACCGCGCTCGAGATGGCGCCGGACGAATTGCCGGCCTGCGAAGTCCAGTATTTCTTCGACGCCAAAGACCGTATCGAAATCGTCCAGAATATCCTCAAGGCCTTCGAACATGGCCACTCCTCGCACGAGGCGGAAATCGTCGGCAAGCACGGCAAACGCACCAGCCTGCTCTTTCACTGCGCCCGCACCAGCCTGGGCGAATTGCCCGTCATCTTCGGCACCGGCCTCGACATCAGCGCGCGCAAGCAGACCGAGCACGGCCTGCGGGTGCGCGAGCGCGCCATCTATTCGAGCGTGAACGCGATCCTCATCACCTGCTGCGAAAGCGACGGCAAGAATCCGATCGAATACGTGAATCCCGCCTTCGAGCAGATGACCGGCTACACGCTGGCCGAGGTCAAGGGGCGCGACCCGCACTTCATGCGCATCGAGGGCTGCGACTTGCCGGAACAAAAGCGCATCCACGAGGCGCTGAAAAAGAGGCAAAGCGTGCAAGTCATCCTGCGCAATGCGCGCAAGAACGGCGAAGTGTTCTGGAACGATTTGCGGATCGATCCGGTCAGCAATGCCGACGGCGACGTGACCCATTTCGTCGGCGTCCTCAACGACATCACCGAGGCGCGCCATTACGAGCGGCGCCTGCATCACCTGGCCCACCACGATCCGCTGACGGGCCTGGCGAACCGTACGCTGCTGCAGGACGAATTGAAATTCTCCATCGATTTTGCGGTGCGCAACAAGGTGCTGGGGGCGCTCGCCTTTCTCGACCTCGACAACTTCAAGCACATCAACGACAACTTCGGCCATGATGCCGGCGACGTGGTGCTGCGCGAAATCGCGAGCCGCCTGAAGCTCAGCGTGCGCGACAACGACACGGTGGCGCGCGTCGGCGGCGACGAATTCGTCCTCGTCATCAACAACCAGCCGGGCCACGAACAGCTCGCCGACCTCATCGAACGGATCCGCGAACGCGTCAGCGTGCCGATCACGGTCAACGGGCGCGCCATCCAGCCCAGCACCAGCATCGGCGTCTCCCGCTTCCCGCAGGACGGCGACACGGTCGACCGCGTGATGCGCGCGGCCGACGCCGCGATGTACCACGCAAAAGCCATGGGCAAGAACAATTACCAGTTCTATTCAGCCGAACTCAACCAGATCGTGCACCAGCACCTGATGCTCGAGGCAAGCCTGTCGCACGCCATCCGCAACCAGGAAATGGTGCTCGACTACCAGCCGAAAGTCGACCTGCGTACGGGCAAGGTCGTCGGCGCGGAAGCCCTGGTGCGCTGGAACCATCCTGAAAACGGGCGGGTCGCGCCCGACAAGTTCATCCCCGTGGCCGAGGAGACGGGCTTGATCGTCCCGCTCGGCGAATGGGTGATCGTCGAGGCTTGCGGGGCGCTCAAGGCGCTCGAGGCGCTCGGCTTTACCGACTTCGTGATTTCCGTAAACCTGTCGGCGCGCCAGTTGCGCCAGCGCCAGTTCGCCGCCGGACTCGCGCGCACCCTCAAACGCCTGGGCGTGAATCCGGCCAATCTCGAGTTGGAAGTCACGGAAAGCCAGCTGATGGACCATCCGGAAGAAGCCATGCAAGCCCTGGCCGACCTGAAAGCCCTGGGCCTGCGCTTGTCGATCGACGATTTCGGCACCGGCTACTCGAGCCTGTCCCATCTCCAGAAATTCCCGGTCGACTTCATCAAGATCGACCGCTCCTTCCTCGGCGAGGTCGCCCTCGACGACCATGCCGTGATCGCGCGCGCCATCATCGCGCTGGGGCATAACCTGAAGCTGAAAGTGATTGCCGAAGGGGTGGAAACGCTGGAACAACTCACTTTCCTGCGCGACAACGATTGCGACCAGATGCAGGGCTATTATTTCAGCCCGGCCTTGTCCCAGAAATTGCTGGAAGAGATGGTCTGCAGCGACGCGCGCCTGCCCGGATAACGCCGGTCGTCCCATACACGGTACCCGACACGGTATCCGACACAGTGCGCGGGCCGGCTCTCGAGGCCGGTAAGGCGGGGCCGCGCCTGGCTTAACCGATGTAATTGAACAGCGACAGCGAGGACATCGTCTTGAACGATTTCTGCGCCGCTTCCAGCGTCGTCTGCTGGGTCGCGTACTGGGAGATGGCCTTGACGACGTCGAGGTCCTGGAGTTTCGACAGGGTCGCGTCGTACTGGATGCCGAGGTCCGAGCCTGAGCTGTCGAGGTAGTCGAGTTCCTTCATGCGCGAACCGACCGAGGCGCGCACCGTCAGGATATTGTCGAGCGAGGATTTCAGGCCTTCGCTGGCCGTGATCAGCTTGTTCGACAACGTGGCGCGGCTGGCCGGGTCTTCGCCAGCGTCGCGCAAGGCCTTCACCAGGCTGGTCATGGTGGTGAAGACCGATTCCTTTTCGCTCGGCTTGACCTCGAACTTGTCGCCATGCGCGGGCGCGCCGGTGATCGCGAACGAGGTGCCGTCGAAGGCGATCTGCTTGCCGTTCTGGTAAGGCTGGTCGACCAGCACGGCGCTGGCCGGCGAGGTGCTGTTGTCGCTCACGCTGTAGGTGGTGACGGCCGGGGTGCCGGCCACCTTGAATTCGAGCGTGTAGTTGTGGCCGGTGAGCTTGGTGGCGTCCGACACCGAGCCGGTGGTGGCAATTGCGCTGCCCTGGTTGCCGTTGACGACCACGGTCTGGTAGCTGCCGTTGCCGGTGCGGTTGTTTTCGAAGATCGCACTGCCCGAATCGCTGATCGCGATCGAGCGCGACGAGCCTACCTGCAGCTTGCGCTGGCCCTGGTCGCCCTGGTAGGCGGCGCCGGTGTCGGTCTGGATGAAGGGGATCGTGGTGCCGCGGTAGCCCGAGAACAGGTAGCCGCCGGTGCCGTCCGAGGTGTTGGCCACGCCCATCAGGTCGTGCATGCGCCCTTCGATCTCGGTGGCGATCATGTCGCGGTCTTCCTTCGAGAGCGTGCCGTTGGCGGCCTGCACCACCAGCGTCTGCACGTCCATCAGCAGGTCGCCGCTGTCGCTGAGCGCGCCTTCGACCAGCGCCAGCGAGCCGTTCGCGTTCGAGCGATTCGTCGCGAACTGTTCGTTCAGCGACTTCGACTGGGTCACTTCGAGCGCGCGCGCCGAGGCGATCGGATCGTCGGCCGCGGTCAGCATGCGCTTGTTGGTTGCCAACTGGGTCTGGGTACGCGCCATGTTCGACTGCAGCGTGTTGAGCTGGGTCGTTGCGTTCTCGTAGATGCTCTTGGTGCTGATGCGCATTTTTTATTCCTTGGCGACGGCTTAACGTCCGATCGACAGCAGCGTGTCGAAGATGGTGTTGGCAATCTGCATGACCTTGCCGGCGGCCTGGTAGGCCTGCTGGTATTTCAGCAAATTGGTCGCTTCCTCGTCCAGGTTCACGCCCGAGACGTTCGAGGCCGCGCCCTGCACCTGCTTGAGCAGGGCTTCGCCGGCGCTGGCATTGACCTGCACTTCGCGCGTCTTGTTGCCGACCGCGCTGACGGTCTGGGCGAAGGCCGACTGGTAGGTGGCGCTGCCGCCGTTGAAGATGTTCTTGGTCTGCAAGGCGCCGAGCGCCTGGATGTTGCGGGTGTCGGCGGTGCCGGCGGTGTTCGCGTTGACGCTGAAGGTGTCGCCGTTCGACGGCGCGCCCGACATCGTGATGTTGACGCCGGAAAAACTGTAGCTGGCGCCGGTCTGGAACGGCGCGCTGCCGCCGGTGTGGGTGGTGGTGGTGCCGTTGAGCGTCATCGACACCGTGGCGCCCGCTGGAAAGCCGGTCAGCTGGCCGCCGCCGGCGCTGGCATAACTGAGCGAAATCGGCAGCGTCGGTGGCGCCGTGAAGAAGCCGGCGCTGACGCTGCCTGCGCTGATCAGGCCCGTGCCCTTGTTCGCGATCGGCGCGTTGGTGGCGATCGGGGTACCGGCGGCGATCGCGCTGACGTCGGAAATCGCCAGGCCGAAGCCGGAGGCACCATTCGCCGTCGGGCGCACCAGGTAGTTGTCGCCCGAGGCGGCATTGCCGGAAATATTGAAGTCGACGCCGTCGACGGTGGTGGTGGTGCCGGCCGGATTGTAGGGGCTGACCATGCTGCGCTTGTTGTCGGACAGGCGGGTGATGTAGAAATTAGTGCCGTCGGACTCGACCTTGTAGTCGCTGTCGGTGAGCTGGGTCGGATCGCTGACGCTGGCGCCCACCTTGGCCGTGCTGGTGCTGGCGTTGTCGACCGCCGCCGACACGAAGGCCGGCGCCTGCACGAAGAAATCCTTGCCCTGCTGGCCGGCGCCGTCGATGCCGAGCTTGTGCTGGGCATTGAAGGTGGCGGCCATGCCGATCGCCAGGCGGCCGATCGCATTCTGCACGCGGTCGAGGGTGCCGCTACGAAACTCGAGCAGGCCGCCCAGTTCGCCGCCCGAGAGCGCGTTTTCCGGCAGCGCGGTGACCTTGTCGCCGGTGACATAGCCCACCGTCAGGCGCGTCAGGTCGGTCGGCGACTTCAGCGCCGCCAGCGAAAAGGCTTGCTGGCCCACCACCAGCGGCTGGCCGTTGCCGATGGAAACGTTGAGGGCATTGTTGCTGCCGGCCGTGACGGTGGCCTTGACGTGCTTGTTCAGCTCCATGACGAGCTGGTCGCGCTGGTCGAGCAGGTCGTTCGGCTGGCGCTGCTCGATCGAGCCGTAGGAGCCGATCTTCGAATTGATTTCGGCGATCTGCTTGGCGTAGGTATTGATCAGGTTGACGTTGCTCTCGACCTGGCTGTTCACGCCCTCGCCGATTTCTTCCAGGCGCGCGTCGATCTGCTGGAAGCTGCCGACCAGGGATTCCGACGAGGACAGCAGCGCCTGGCGCGACGGAATCGAGGCGCCGTTGCCGGTCACGTCCTGCACGCTGGCGAAGAAATTCTGGATCGCCGGCGACAGGCCCGAGCTGGTATCGGCCAGCAGGTTGTCGATCTGGCTGATCTGGGCGTAGTAGGAATCGAGCGACGCGGTCGAGGCGGTGGCCGTGCGCACCTGCTGGTTCAGGAAATCGTCGCTGTAGCGCTTGATCTCGGCCACCTTGGTGCCGGTGCCGACGAAACCGGCGCCCGTTTCCATCGTCGTCGACGTGGCCTGTACCACGCCCTGGCGGCTATAGCCTTCGACGTTGGCGTTGGTGATGTTATGGCCGGTCGTCGCCAGCGCGGTTTGCGCTGCGAACAATCCGCTTTTACCGATGCTGAGGAGGTTTCCGGCCATGTTCTTTTCTCTAGGTGACGATTCTTCTACGGCAGCTTGCCCAAAAACTTGAGCGTTAATTACCAGCTGTTATTTTTATGCCAATGAGTTCTTGATGATCTTCGACAGCTTGGCGCCGTACTGCGGGTCGGTCGCATAACCGGCGCGCTGCAGGCCGTGGGCGAAGGCCGAGGCGTCGCCGGCATGGTCGAGCACCTTGTCGTAGCGCGGATTGTTGGCCAGCATGCGCGCGTAATCCTTGAACGAATCGGCCGGCGTGTCGTAGGCGCGGAATTTCTCCACTTTCTGGCGCGCGTGGCCGTTCACGTATTCGGTCGTGACGGCGGTGGCGACCTTGCCCTTCCAGTTGGGACCGGCCTTGATGCCGAACAGGTTGTTGGCATTGCTGCCGTCGGCATTGCGGATCATGCGCTTGCCCCAGCCCGTCTCCAGCGCGGCCTGGCCCAGCATGAACTTGGCCGGCACGCCGGTGACGGCTTCCGCTTCGGCCGCGTGGGCGCCGAGCTTTTCCTGGAAGGCGCGCACGTGCGGCGCCTGGGTACGGCCGCTGGCGCTGACGCCATTCGTCTGGATCGCGCTGTCGAGGCCCTTCAAAGGACCGGCTGGCTTTTGCAGCAGCGGAATGTCGAGCGCGCCGGCGGCGCCGCCGTTGCCGAAGCCGCTGCCGCTCGCGCCGTCCGCGCCGCCGATGGCGAGCGCCTTGGCATCGTTCTGGCTGGAGAGCTGGCGCACCAGCACGTCGGCCAGGCCCATGCCGCGCTTGGACATGTTCTGGCTCAGCTGCTGGTCGAGCATCGAGGTGAACATCTTGGTCTGCTGGTTGTCGGTCAAGCCTTCCTGCGGCGTGGCTTCGCGCATGCTCTTCATCATCTGGTTGATGAAGAGCGCCTCGAACTGCTGGGCCGCGCCACGGGTGGCGTCGCTTGATCCGGCCTTGGCCGAGCGCTTCAGGTCGCCCAGACCCTGGGTGTCGAGCGCGAAGCTGCCGCTGATGTCTTTTTTGGAAGGGGTGCCGATCATGACCGCGTCCTTAGATGATTTCGAGTTCGGCGCGCAGCGAACCGGCAGCCTTCAACGCCTGCAGGATGGCCAGCAGGTCTTGCGGGGTCGCGCCGATCGAGTTCATGGCCTTCACGACTTCCGCCAGCGACGCGCCGCCCTTGACCAGCAGCACCTTGCCCGGATCCTTCTTGATTTCGACGCTGGGCGTGGTGGTCACCGCGGTCTTGCCGCGCGAACCCGGCGCCGGCTGGCTCACCTGCGTGTCGGCGCCCACCGTCACCGACAGGTTGCCGTGCGAAATCGCGCAGTTGTCGAGGGTGACGGCCTGGTTCATCACGACCGAGCCGGTGCGCGCGTTGAGGATGACCTTGGCGGCCGCCGCGGCCGGCTTGACGTCGATGTTTTCCATCAGGCCGATGAAACTCACGCGCGCATCCGACGAAGCCGGGGTGCGCACGCGGATCACGCGCCCGTCGAGCGCGGTGGCGGTACCGACGCCGAACTGGTCGTTCAGGGCGGTGACGACGCGGCTGGCGGTGGCGAAATCGGTTTGCTTCAGTTCCAGGCGAATCTGGTTGTTCTCGCCCAGGTTCGAGGCGACCGCTTTTTCGACGGTGGCGCCGTCCGAGATCTTGCCGACCGCCAGGTGATTGACCTGCACCTGGGCGCCGCCGCTGGACGCGCCGACGCCGCCGACCAGCACGTTACCCTGGGCCATCGCATACACCTGGCCATCGGCGCCATGCAGCGGCGTCATGAGCAAGGTGCCGCCGCGCAGGCTTTTTGCGTTACCGATCGACGACACCGTGATGTCGATGTTCTGGCCCGGCTGGGCAAACGCCGGCAGCGCGGTCGTGACCATGACGGCGGCGACGTTTTTCAGTTGCAGCTGGCCGGCCGGCGGCAGGTTCACGCCTTTTTGCTGGAGCATGGCGATGATCGACTGCACCGTGAACGGGGTCTGGCTGGTCTGGTCGCCCGTGCCGTCCAGGCCGACCACGAGGCCATAGCCCGACAACTGGTTCTGGCGCACGCCGGCGATGCTGGCCATGTCTTTCAGGCGCTCGGCCTGGGCGAACGGGCTGGCGACGAGTGCGGCGCAGAGGGCCAGCAGCGGGAAATTAAAACGCATGATCATTCCTTAGAACGGCAGCAGGGACTGGAAGAAACGCGACATCATCGAATTCATCTCGGCGCGGTCGACACGGCTGTTGGTACGGTATTCAACACGCGCATCGGCCACCAGGGTCGAGGACACGATGTTCCCGTTCTGGATCGTGTCGGGGCTGACGAGGCCGGAGAAGCGGATGAACTCGATGCCCTTGTTCATCGCGACCTGCTTCTCGCCGGCGACGATCAGGTTGCCGTTAGCGAGCACTTCGGTGACCGTCACGCCGATGGTGCCGGTGAAGGCATTGCTCGCGCTCTGGTTGTCGCCGTCGGCGAACTTGATCCCGCCTTCGGTCGCGACATTCGCGCCCAGCTTCGATTGCAGTGGACCCGGCAGGCCGAAACTGGCGCTGCCCGACTTGTTGCCGGAGCTGGTGCCGGCCTTGTTGGCCGAGGTCTTCTCGACGATGTTGATCGTCAGCAGGTCGCCGATCTGGCGCGCGCGGCGGTCTTCGAACATCGGGCGATAGCTCTTGGCGTTGTAGATCGCGCCGTCGGTGGGTGGCGCGAGCTCGGCCAGGGCCGGACGCGCGCTGCGCGTTTCCTGGACGATGGTGCTCGGCGTGACGGCGCAACCTCCGAGGAAGGCCAGCAAGATCGAAAAAATCAGTGTTTTCATAGCTGGGACAGTTTCTGCAGCATCTGGTCGGAAGTCGTGATCGCCTTGCTGTTGATCTCGTAGGCGCGCTGGGTCTGGATCATGTTGACCATTTCCTCGACCACGTTCACGTTCGAGGTTTCCACAAAACCCTGCATCAGCACGCCGGCGCCGTTGGTGCCCGGGGTATTCGCGTTCGGGTTGCCGGAAGCGGTCGTTTCCAGGTACAGGTTCTCGCCCTTCGACTCGAGGCCGGCCGGGTTGATGAAGGTCATCAGTTGGAGGGTGCCGATCTGGGTGGTCGCGGTGCTGCCGGCGGCCTTGATCGAGACGGTCCCGTCGCGCCCGACCGTGATCGATTCGGCGTTCGCCGGCACGGTGATCGGCGGCTGCACGGGATAGCCGCTAGAGGTGACGAGGGTGCCGTTGGCATCGGTCTGGAAGGAACCGTCGCGGGTATAGGCCTGGGTGCCGTCGGGCAGGAGCACCGGGAAGAAACCGGCGCCGTTGACCATCACGTCCTTGGAGTTGCCCGTCTGCTGGGGATTACCCTGGGTGAAGATACGTTCGGTCGAGACGGCGCGCACACCGGTACCGAGTTGCAGGCCGGAAGGCAGATTGGTTTGCTGCGACGATTGGGCACCGGGCTGGCGCACGGTCTGGTACAGCAAGTCCTCGAACACCGCACGCGAACGCTTGAAGCCGTTGGTGCTGACGTTGGCGAGGTTGTTAGTGATGACGTCGAGGTTGGTCTGCTGTGCCTCGAGGCCGGTCTTGGCGATATACAGCGAACGAATCATGGGTTTCTCCTATTGGTGGCAGCCGAAAGCCACCATGCACAATAGAATTATGCTGGAGAAACACTTAATTCAAAGCAAGGATCTGACTGGCTTTCGCGGCGTTATTCTCGGCGTTCTTCATCAGGCTCATTTGCGTCTCGAAGGAACGCGCCAGGCCGATCATTGACACCATGGCATCGACCGCGTTCACGTTGCTGCCCTCCAGCGCCCCGCCGGCCACGCGCACGCCCGGGTCGGCCGCGGCCGGCGCGCCGTCTTTCAGGCGGAACAGGCCGTCGTCGCCGCGCACCATCTCTTTCTCCGATGGATTGACCAGCTTGATGCGGCCCAGGATCACCGGGGCCGCCGGACGTTCGGCGGTCGAGACCGTGGAAATGGTGCCGTCGCCGCCGACCGTGACGGTAACGTCGGGCGGAATCGTGATCGGACCGCCCTCGCCGGCGATGGTGGCGCCGCTTGTGGTGGTCAGCACGCCGTTCGGGCTCATCTGCAGGGCGCCGTTGCGGGTGTAGGCTTCGGTGCCGTCGGCGTTCTGCACGGCGATCCAGCCCGGACCCTTGATGGCGACGTCGAGGTCGCGGCCCGTCATCTGCAAGGGGCCTGCCGAGAAATCGGCGCCGACGGTGTTGTTGACGACAAAGGCGCGCGTCGGCAGGCCTTCGCTTTGCACCGGCACGGCGCGGAAGGTATCGAGCTGGGCACGGAAACCGGTGGTGTTCAGGTTTGCCATGTTGTTCGAGGTCGTGGCCTGCTGCTCGAGGATGTGCTTGGCGCCGGAGGCGGCGGTGTAGATTAAGCGATCCATTTGTTTTTCCTCTTTCGTGCCGGGTTACTCAACGATTAACGCATGCTCACGAGCGTCTGCAGCACCGAGTCCTGGGTCTTGATCGTCTGCGCATTGGCCTGGTAGACGCGCTGCGCGGTGATCATGTTGACCAGTTCGGCCGTCAGGTCGACGTTCGAGGTCTCGACCGCCGACGACTGCATCACACCGAAGCTGCCCGAATTCGGCGTGCCGACCAGGGGCGTGCCCGAATTGGCCGATTCGGCCCAGGCGTTGTTGCCGAGCGGCTCGAGGCCGTTGGTGTTGGCGAAGTTCGCCAGCACGACCTGGCCCAGCGGCTTGCTCTGGCCATTGCTGTACTGGCCGAGGATGATGCCTTCTTTGCCGATCGAGAAGCGCTGCAGGTGGCCGGCGGTGTAGCCGTCCTGGATCAGCTTCTTGTCGCTGGTCGCGGTGCCGTATTGCGTGGTGCCGGTGAAGGCCAGTTCCATCGTCTGGGTCGGTTCGGAACCGGTCGACGGGTAGATCGGCAGGTCGACGCTGAACTTGCCGGCGTTCGCGGTGGTCGCCGCATTCAGGGCGCCGTTCGAGTCGAAGCGCAAGGTGCCCACCGGTACCGGCGTCACTTTCACCGAGGCCAGGATGGCCTTGTCGACCAGGTCCGGGGTGTTGCCGGCGATGATGGCCGCTTGGTTGCCGGCCGCGACGATCGCCGCCTGGGCGGTCGGATCGGCGCCGGCCGTGCCGGCGGCGTTGGCGACCACGCCGGCTGCCGCGGAGGCATAGGTGGCCAGTGCCGCCGAGATCGTCGCCGCCACCGGTGGCACCGATTTCGTGGCCGCATCCCATGCCGCACGGGCACTGGTGACGGCGGCGTCGCCCTGGGACGTCTGCGCCACTTTCAGGTTGGTCACTTCGGTGCCGTCGTTGGCCGCATAGATGTCCCAGGTACCGGAACCGTTCTTGACATAGAAGGTGGACAGCACGTGGGGGTTGCCCAGCGTGTCATACACGTCGACCGGCGACTGCTTGTTGTAGCTGTTCGGGTCGGTCGCGTCGAAGGGGGTGACGACCGGGGCCGCCACGCGCGAATCGAGGTTCATTTCGATGCCGACCTTGGTGGTCGAGACCGGCTTGATGTCGCTGGTGCTGATCTGCACCGGGGTCGGCGCGCCGGCCAGGATCTCGCCGCTCGGACCGGTCTGGTAGCCGGTCAGCTTGGCACCCTGCGCATTCGTCATGTAGCCGTCCTTGTCGAGCGAGAACTGGCCGTTGCGGGTGTATTGCACCATGCCCGAGGACACGGTGCGGAAGAAGCCCTGGCCATTGATGGCGACGTCGAGCGAATTGTTCGAGGATTCGATATTGCCCTGGGTGAACTGCTGGGCGATGGTCGAGACCTTGGTGCCGATGCCGGCCGTCGCGCCGCCGGCGCCGTTGAGCGAGCTGGCGTACACGTCGGCGAACTGCGCCTGGGCGCCCTTGAAGCCGACCGTACTGGCGTTGGCGATGTTGTTACCGATGACGTCGAGCGATTTGGCGGCGCCGTTCAAGCCACTCAGGCCTTGTTGGAAAGACATGTGATGCTCCTAAAATTGGGATTACAGGACTTGTTTGATATCGGCCAGGGTAATGGCGCCGGCGCCGGCAAGGTTCAATTTGACGCCGTCCTTCGAATTCGTGCTGACGCTGGCGACGGTGTCGAGCGTCAGGGCTTTGACATCGGTGAGCGGCTGGCCGCCCTGGGTCGCCACCACGCGGAAGCTGTATTTGCCGTCCGCCAGCAGCGCGGCGTCGACGCTGTCGCTGCTGCCGTCCCAGGCCAGCGGCATGGCGCCCGCATCCAGCGAACCGAGCTCGATCGTCGCCACGTCCTTGCCGGTGCGCGGATCGGTGACGATCACCTGCACGTTGTCGGCGGGGGTGGCCAGTTCGACGCCGAACACCGACTTGCCGCCCACCAGATTGAGGCTGGTGCCCTCGACCAGCACGCCATGCCCGATCAGGTTGGTGGCCGACATCGCCTCGGTCGACTGGTAGCTCGACTTGAGGGTTTCCAGCGTTTCATTGAGCTTGTTGACACCGGTCACCGTCTGCAGCTGGGCCAGCTGGCTGGTCACCTGAGCGTTGTCGAGCGGGTTCAGCGGATCCTGGTTCTTGAGCTGGGTAACGAGCAGCGTCATGAACTTGTCGGTATCGGCCTGGACGCTGTCGGTGCTGTCCGCCTTCTTGGCGTTCATGGTCGACATCAGGTCGGTGATCGAGGTGCCGGCGGTGGCGGTGTTTACGGTGGACATTATTTAGGCGCTCGTGTGAGGTTTATTGACCGAGGGTCAGGGTCTTGAGCAGCATGCTCTTGGCCGCGTTCATCGTTTCGACGTTGTTCTGGTAGGAACGCGAAGCCGACAGCATGTTCACCATCTCATCGACCGGGTTCACGTTCGGCATCGAGACATAGCCTTTTTCGTCGGCCATCGGGTGCTTCGGGTCGTAGACCTGTTTCAGCGGCGACGGGTCGTTGACCACTTCCTTGACCTTGACGCCGGTGCCGCCGGTCGCCATCGGGACCGCCTCGAACACCACCTGCTTGGCGCGGTAGGCTTCGCCGGTGGACGAGGTGGCGCTGTCGACGTTGGCGAGGTTGCTCGCCACCGTGTTCAGGCGCTGGGCCTGGGCGCTCATGGCCGAGCCGGAGACGTTGAAGATATTAAATAAGGACATGCTCAGTTACCCCGTTATTGACCGTTCTGGATCGCCGCCATCAGGCCGCGGATCTGGTGGTTGATCATCGTGATGCCGGCTTCGTAGCGCAGCGCGTTGTCGGCGAACTGGTTACGCTCGACATCCATGTCGACCGTATTGCCGTCGACCGCGCCCTGTACCACGCCGCGGTAGAGCACCGGCGTGCCGTCGGGCAGCGCCTTGCCATCCGCGGCGGGCTGGAGATGGCCCTTGTTGGTGGCGGCCAGCGCAGGGTTCAAATTCGCTGGGTTGGCCTTGGCAAGCGCGCCGTGCATGGCGCTGGCGAAGTCGATGTCGCGCGCCTTGAAGTTGGGCGTGTCGGCATTCGCGATATTGGACGCGATCAGTTCCTGGCGCTGGGCTCGCAGGGAGAGCGCGGATTCGTTGAAGCGTAAGTAGTTGTCGAGTTTGCCGATCATGCCGCCTCCGGGCTGATTTCTTGTTGGGACAGCGTGAATCATACGTTTGAGCAACACTAGCCCATCGAAGGATCAGGCCCTCAATACCCCCCCTATTCAAAGTTTCGCTACGGCATCAACGCGCCTAAGATGGCAGCCATCATGAAAGGGCCGTCCGCCATGCTCAAGAATTTCAAGCTGTTGTCTGTCCTGCTGCTGGCCGCGCCGCTGGCGTTCGCGCAATCCGGCGCCCGCCAGGACGGCGCCGCCCTGCGCGCACTGGCCCAAGGGTATTTGCAGGCGCAAAGCGCCGGCCTGCCCGGCAAGGTGACGATCAAGGTCGGCGCGGTCGACCCGCGCCTGTCACTGGCCGCCTGCCCGGCGCCGGAAGCCTTCCAGCAGCCGGGTGCCCGCCCCTGGGGCAAGACCACGGTCGGGCTGCGCTGTACGGCGCCGGTGTGGACGATGTTCCTGCAGGCGCAGGTGAGCGTGGTGGCCGATTACGTCACCGCCGCCGTGCCGCTGGCCCAGGGCCAGGCGATCGAGGCCGGCCAGCTGGCCACCATGCAGGGCGATATCGCGGCCATGCCGAACGGGATCGTTACCGACGTCGACCAGGCGATCGGGCGCACGCCGACCGTCTCGCTGCCGGCCGGCACGCCGCTGCGGCTCGATGCATTGAAAAGCAAGCCGGTGGTGCAGCAAAACCAGGCCGTGCGGATTATTTCGCGCGGCGAGAATTTCTCGGTCTCGGGCGAAGGCAAGGCGATCGGCAACGCCGCCGAGGGCCAGGTGGTGCAGGTGCGCACCCCGCGCGGGGCGATCGTCAGCGGGACGGCGAGGAATGGCGGGATTGTCGAAGTAGTATTGTAAAAAAAGTATTGTAAAAAAACCTTCTTTGTTTTTGGATCGGCGCTAAAGTTTGGCGGCAAACAGCCGTTACACACTGCAGATCCCGGAGTTCCTGCTCCGAACAAAGAAGGATGATGCTGTGAAAATTAACGATACCCTCAAAGGGGCGCAAGCCCAGCAGCTGACGAACACCACGGCGGCCAACGCCAGGCAGGCCGAAAAGGCCGCGGCAACCGCGTCCCCGGCGCAGACCGACAGCGTACGCCTGTCGTCGCAAGGGCTGGCGGCCAGCGGCGCATCGAGCACCAGCCAGGTGTTCGATGCCAAGAAAGTTGAACGTATTAAGCTGGCAATCGCCGATGGGCAATTCCAGGTCAATTCCGAACGAATCGCGGACGGCTTGCTGGACACCGTGCGCGACCTGCTCCACTCACGCAACCGATAACGATCCATGACCCTGCCGACCGCCACCCTCACCGCCGAACAAGCGCACATTCAGGCGCTGCTTGAACTGATGAAACAGGAGCAACAGTTCCTGGTGGCGGCGGATGCGGACGGCCTGGAAGGACTCACCCCGCGCAAGGTGGTGCTGGTGCAGGAGCTGGCACAACTGTCGCGTCAACGCCTCAGCGCCCTCGGCGGCGCCGGTTTCGCCGCCGCCGAAGCGGGGATGGAACCCTGGCTGGCGGCGCACGGCGACGCCCCGGCGCATGCCGCCTGGAGCGCGCTGCTGGCGCTGACCGCCGACGCGAAGGAACTGAACCGCGTCAACGGCCTGCTGATCAACCGCCAGATGGCGCATAACCAGACCGTGCTCAATGCCTTGCGCACCCCGACGGCGGGCGCGGCCGATTCGACGCTGTATGGCGCCAAGGGACAAACCTTCGGCAGCGCGCCATCGCGGCGCTTCGTGGTGGGGTAAGTCATTGTTGTTCCGGATGACGGCCGCTGATGCGGCCGTTGTTGTTTGTGGACGCAAGAACTCTGCTTCGGCGCAAATGTGTATGGCCAGCAGGACGCGGCCGAGCTGGCGCGCACGGCGCCGCAGCGGGCAGTTAACAACGCCGATTCGCACGAATATTTTGGAGAAAATGCGCCGCCGCTGAACTAGTCTGGATGCTCGTCAATACGCGCTAGCACGGTCGTCAAAAGAAATCCAGCGCAACTTAATTGAAACGCATGATTGTGACTTTTTCGCAAATGCAAGCCACAACCTATCCGAATTGCATTGCTCTGCGCTCATGAATTCGCCAGTATGGGGATGAGTTTTCCTTAGATTGAAATCAAGTTTTAGGCGAAAACTTGTCAAAAGAATGGCCAACAGGCCACGACAAACTACATACGGAGAAACACATGAGCGTGAACAGCATCTGGAAGTCGGCAATCGGTATCGCAGCCCTGAGCGTCGCAGTCGGCGCGCAGGCAGGATCGAACGGCGTGAAGGTCAGCGTGGAGGCTGAAAAGGCCGCCCTCGGCGCCAGCGACGACGTCGTCGTCAAGGTCACCATGACCAACACCTCGTCCACGCCGCAATACGTGCTCAAGGCGCGTACGCCCTTCGAGGGCCTGTCGGCGCCGCTGTTCGACATCACCCGCGACGGCGTCAAGGTGCCGTATACCGGCGCCCTGATCAAGCGCGGCAAGGCGACCCAGGCCGATTACTATCTGTTGAAACCGGGTGCCTCGCACACGGTGAAGGTGGAACTGTCGGCGCTGTACGACATGAGCGTGAGCGGCGACTATGCGATCCAGTACCGTACCGCCTCGCCCGACCTGTTCCTGGACAACGGCAATGGCCGCGCCACCGCTGCCGCCGCCGGCGCCCACGCCAACGGCGTCGGCGAACTGCAGTCGGAAGCGGCCCGCCTCTACATCGACGGTCGCCTGCCGCGCGGCGCCAACTCGCCGATCATGGAAGCCTTGAAGCAAGGTGGCGGCGGGACGGTCACCGCGCAAGGCCTGAGCTACGCCTCGTGCACCGCCTCGCAGCAAACGACGATCGCCTCGGCGATCTCGGCCGCGAAGACGATGTCGAACGGCTCGGTCACCTACATGGCCAACACGACCATGGGACCGCGCTACACGAAGTGGTTCGGCGCCATCAATTCGTCGCGCCAGGCGACCGTCAAGTCGCACTACACCAACATCAAGAGCGCCTTCGACACCCAGAACGTCGTGGTCGACTGCAGCTGCAAGCAGAGCTATTACGCTTACGTGTACCCGACCCAGCCATACCGCATCTATGTCTGCAATGCGTTCTGGTCGGCACCAATGACCGGCACCGACTCGAAGGGCGGCACCCTGGTGCATGAGATGAGCCACTTCAATGTCGTCGCCGGCACGGACGACCATGTGTACGGTCAAAGCGGCGCCGCCAGCCTGGCGATCAGCAATCCGGCCCAGGCCATCGACAATGCCGACTCGCACGAGTATTTCGCTGAAAACACCCCGTTCCTGAACTAAGCATTAAACCCGGCCGGCAAGATTGTCCTTGCCGGCCGGGGCTTATTTGAGGGTGGAAATAAAAGACACTGGCCGCGCGGGAAACTCGGCGGCCTTGTCGAGTTGCTTGACGTCAAGCAGCACCGGGCCGGTATACCCGATGTGGTAGTTGTGCCGGCCTTTACCGAAGGCATACGTCGTCGTGATGTCGATCGTATTCGTCAGCGTCTTGCCCGGTTCGAGCGCCTGGTAGTCGGCGCCGGTCAGCGCGGCGCGCTTGACCATCTTCCCCGTATAGGCAACAGGCTTGCCGCCGGCGTCGCGCACGTCGAAGCGCGCGCCCGTCAACTCTTTATCCAGCGCCAGTTCGCGCGGAATCCAGACCGTGGTCTTGCCCTGGTTCAGGAAGCTCAATTCCACCAGCACCTTGCCCGGTGGGGTTTTGACATCGATGCTGTGTTTCACGCTCACGGTCGGTTCTCCGGCGGCGCCCGCAAACAAGGGCAGGAGGCTGAGCGCGCCCAGGGCGGCCAGCAAGAAAGGTCTGCGCTGCATGATCAGCTCCGTATGGTTGTGTATCCCATTGTGCGGGCACGAGAGCGAAAAGCCAAGGGTGTGGGGCGGATTCGAGAATGAAATAATATTTCATTCTCGCGACCAAAATGAAATTTTATTTCACGGTCTCGGGCAAGCTTGCGAGGATCGTCACCGCCACCCGCCGGTTGCGCGCCCTGCCCGCGTCATCCGTGTTGGGCGCGACCGGCAGATTCGCCCCGTGCCCGACCGCCGTCAGGCGCGCCTCGGCGACCCCGCCTTCGATGAACAGCCGCACCACGCTGCTGGCGCGCACGGCGGACAATTCCCAGTTCGACGCAAACGCCGGATTCGCGATCGGCACGTTGTCGGTATGGCCCTCGACCTGGATCGCGTGCGCATCGTTTTTCAGCAAGCCGGCGACCGTGCCCAGCGTGGCGCGCGCCTCGCTGCCCAGCACGGCCTGCCCTTCCTCGAACAAGACTTTCGCATTGATCTCGACCGTCACGCCGCGCACGCTCTGGGTCACGCGCACCTGGCCGTTCTTGACCAGTGGCGCCAGCGAGGCGTTCAGGTCACGCGCCAGGGTGTTCAGGCGTTCGCGTTCGCGGCGCGCCGCTTCCATGCGCTTGCGCGTGATCAGGTTCGTCAGGGGCAGTTGTTCGATATTGCTGCTGGCCTGGGGCACGGCGGGCCGCCCGCCGAAAGCGTCGCCGAGCGCGTCAGACAGCACCCGGTATTTGCCGACATTGACCACCGAGATCGCGTACATCACGACAAAGAAGGCGAACAGCAGCGTGATGAAGTCGGCGTAGGAAATGAGCCAGCGGTCGTGGCTTTCGCACTCGTCCTTGTCGTCGTAGCGCTTCCTCGCCATGTCAGCGCTTTGCCAGCAGGCTGGCCACGCGTTCCTCGACCACGCGCGTATGGTTGCCGCTGGCCAGGTCGTGGAACACCTCGAGCAGGATCTCGTACTGCGCCACCTGGTCCGCCACGATCGCCTTGAGCTTGTTCCCGACCGGCAGGAAGAACAGGTTCGCCATCCCGACCCCATACACGGTCGACACGAACGCGACCGCGATGCCGGAACCCAGGCGCGCCGGATCGGACAGGTTTTCCATCACGTGGATCAGGCCCAGCACCGCGCCCAGGATGCCGATCGTGGGCGCATAGCCGGCCGCCGATTCCCAGACGCGCGCGGCCTGGCGTTCGGCGAATTCGATGGCGGTGATTTCCGCTTCCAGCAGGCCGCGGATCTTTTCCGGCGTGATGCCGTCGACCACCAGGCGCAGGCCCTTTTGCACGAACAGGTCGGGGCTGGCCATGTATTGCTCGAGCGCGAGCAGGCCGTCGCGCCGCGCCGTGTGGCTCCACAGCGTGATCTCGCGCGACAGCGGCAGGCGCCGGCTTTTAGGCGGGAAAAAGACCCAGCGCAGCATGCGCATGCCGCGCGTAAAGGTGCGCGCTTCCGATTGCAGCAGCACGGCGCCGAAGGTGCCGACCACGACAATGGCAAAGGCCGCCGGCTGGATCAGCGAAGCGAAACGCCCGCCGTCGAGCGTATGCCCGACCAGCAGACCGGCCAAGGCGAGGCCCAGGCCGATCAGGCTGGCGAAGTCCACAGCTTTTCCTTGAGCGAAGCGCGCAGGCGGGCCACCGCTTGCGTATGCAGTTGCGAGACGCGCGATTCGGACACGCCGAGCACCGCACCGATTTCCTTCAGGTTCAGTTCTTCCTCGTAGTACAGGCCCATCAGGATCTTCTCGCGCGGCGGCAAGCCGTCGATGGCCTCGATCACGGCCGAGCGGAAGTCGGTGTCGAGCAGCGCGCGCAGCGGATCGTCCTCGGACACGGCATAACGGTCGAGGAAGCTGTCGTTGCCGTCCTCGTCGTGGAAGTCTTCGTAATAGACCAGCTGGTGACCGCCGCCTTCGAACAGCATTTCCTGGTAGTCCGAGAGCGAGACGTCGAGCGACTTGGCCACTTCGAGTTCGGTCGGCGGACGCCCGAGTTTTTGCTGCAGCGAAGTCATCGCCGACTCGACCTTCTTCATGGTCGAGCGCGTGCTGCGCGGCATCCAGTCGTTGCTGCGCAATTCGTCGACCATGGCGCCGCGGATACGCAGCACGGCATAGGTCTCGAACTGGGCGCCGTGGTTGTCTTCATAGCGGTTGATGGCGTCGAGCAAGCCCATCATTCCGGCCTGGATCAAGTCGTCCACCTCGACCGATGGCGGCAATTTCGCCTTCATCTGGTGCGCGAGGCGCTTCACGAGCGGGGCATGCTCGGTGAGCAGGTGGTTCTTGTCCGCTTTTCCTTTGACGGTATACATACTTATGCTTTTCTCAGGAACCAAAATGCGCACCGCCGCGCCGCATGCCCGGCAGCGCAAAGCGTCCAGCCAGTTGACGGAAGGCCACCGAGGCCCCGGCCAGCGGGAAGGCATCGACCACCGAACGCCCGAGGCGTGCGGCGCGGTGCAGGTATTCGTCGGCCGGAACCGAGCCCATCGAGCTCAACGTTACTGCAAGGTAACGACTTGCCGCTGTCGACATATTATCGTAAACCACCTTCGCCTCCGCCTCGCTGGCCCCGGTGACGAGGATGCCGAAGGGGCGGCGGCCCAGCTCCTGCGACAGGCGCTTGATCAGGCCGTAGGCGTTGGTGATCGAGGTGGCGCTGGTCGATACCTGGATCACGATTTCGGCGTCGGCCAGCAGCGGCACGGCGAAGCCGCCATCGCGGTTCAGTTCGCCATCGACGATGACGATGCCGCCCTGATTTTTCACCAGCACGTCGAAGGCTGTCGCCAGGCGGCGCGCTTCGTCGCTGCCGGCCTCGGGCGCCTGGCCGTCGCGCGCCAGCAGCGCCATGTCGAAGCCCTGGGCGCTGCGCTGCACCACCTGGTTGAGCGCGCATTCCTGGCGCGCCACCTGCAGCAGGCTGGCGTGGCGTTCCATTTCCAGGCGCCGCGCAACGCCATACTCGCGCTGGCAGGCGTCGACGATCAGCACGTCGTTGCCGCCCTGGACCAGCGAGGCGCCCAGGTTGACCAGCATCGCGCCCTTGTCGTCGCTCGGGGTACTGGAGAGAAAGGTGACAACCCGCGGCCTGGCGCCGGCCAGCATGCGGCGCAGGCCTTCGGCCTGGTCGAAGTCGAAACTAGCCAAAGCGCACCTCGCGCAGGCTCTCGTCCTTGTGCACATTGCCCGTACCCGCCATCAGCAGCGGCAGGTCGGCGTCGTCGAGCTGGTTGGCGCCGTCGCGGCGGCTGCGGAAGGCGCGGTCGACCAGCAGCGCGCGGTCGGCCAGGTGCAGGTCTTCCGGCACGCGCTGGCCGTTCGAGATGTAGTGCAGATTCAATTTCTGGCGGATCACGACGTCCAGCACATTGCCGATCGACGCAGCTTCGTCCATCTTGGTCATGATGCAGCCGTGCAGTCCGCTGCCCTGGTAGGCGCGCACGACTTCGGCCAGCGTCTCGTTGGTCGAGGTGGCGTTCAGGCACAGCAGGCGCTTCACGTCGGCGCCCGAGCCCTGCAGCATGGCGACCTGTTCGGTCACCATCTGGTCGCGCTGCGACATGCCGATGGTGTCGATGAGCACCGTGTGCTTGTTCTTGAGCTCTTTCAACGCGATGCGCAGGTCGGCTTCGTCCTTCACCGAGTGCACCATCACGCCCAGGATCTTGCCGTAGATGCGCAGCTGCTCGTGGCCGCCGATACGGTAGGCGTCGGTGGTGATCAGGGCCAGCTTTTCCGGACCGTGGCGCATCACGCAGCGCGCCGCCAGTTTTGCGGTGGTGGTGGTCTTGCCGACGCCGGTCGGGCCGACCAGGGCGAACACGCCGCCCTTGTCGAGCAAGGTGTCTTCGTCGGCCATGGTGGTGAGGTTACGCGCCAGCACGGTCTTGATCCAGCGCATCGCTTCCGCCGCATCCTTGTTGGCCGGCATCTTGTCGAGCAGGTAGCGCGACAGCGAGGCCGAGAAACCGGCGGCCAGCATTTCGCGCAGCACGACCGCCTTCTGCGGCTCGCGCGCCTGGGTGCCGCCCCAGGAGAGTTCGGCCAGTTGGGATTCCATCATGCCGCGCATGGCGCGCAGCTCGCTCATCATGCCGCTCATCTCTTGCGCGGCCGATTCCTTGGCCTGGGCGATCGCGGCCGACATCATCGAGGTCATCGCGCTCATGTCGAAGGCCGGCTCGGGCTGCGCCGCGCGGCGGTTGGCGTAGGTGTGCTCGGCGACGTATTCCGGCTCCGGCTGCGGCGCGCGGCGGCTGGCGTAGATTTGTTCCGGCGTGGCGGCGGCGGCCGGCGCGGCGCCGCGGCGGTTGACGAAGCTGGGGGCTTCCGCTTCGAAGGCGTTCAGGTCCAGGCGCGGCTGCGGCTGGTCCATCGCGGAACCGGGCGCCGGAGCGGACAGGGAGGCGACATCGTCGTTGTCGAGCGCCAGGATTTCGACGACGCCGTCGACAGGACGGTTCGAGAGGATGACGGCATCTGGCCCCAGCGCGTCGCGCACCTTGCGCAAGGCTTCCCGGGATGTTGCCGCTGTAAATTTCTTCACATTCATCTTATTCTCCGCACTGCTCTATTCGATTGGTCCCGGCACGCACGAGGCCCGGTCTATGGAATAGATTATTGACGATGCCATGAAGCAACCATCGGGGGAAAAGGATGGGGAAAGTGGGTTAATTCGATTTAGAGGGGTATTTCGTCGTCAACGCGTGGGCTCGAGAGCCCACGCGGATTGCGCGAATCGATTAACCCGCCCCCACCAGGCTGGTCACGCGAATCGTCTTGGTCTCCGGAATCTCCGAATGCGACAAGACCTTCAGCTGCGGCAAGGCGCGGCGCAGGAAGCGCGAGAGCAGCACGCGCAGCGGCCCCGGCACCAGCAGCACCGGGGTGTGGCCCATGGCTTCCTGCTGCTGCGCCGCATTGTGCGCCTGCTGGGCGATGGTGTCGGCCAGGCCCGGCTCGATGCCGGTGCCGTCGCCGCCGGCACCGAGTGCCTGCATCAGCAGACGCTCGAGGCGGTTATCCAGGGTCATCACCGACAATTCATTCGTGCCCGGGAACAATTGCTGCACGATCGCGCGGCCCAGGGCAATCCGCACCAGCGCCGTCAGGTCGCTCGGATCCTGCACGCCGGCGTGTTCCGACAGCGTTTCGATGATGGTGCGCATGTCGCGGATGTGCACGCCTTCAATGAGCAGGTTCTGCAACACCTTCTGCAGCGAGGCCAGGCTCACCACTTTCGGCACCAGGTCTTCCACCAGCTTCGGCGTTTCCTTGCCCAGGTGATCGAGCAGCGCCTGCACTTCCAGGCGGCCCAGCAGTTCCGAGGCGTGGGTCGTGATCAGGTGGTTCAAATGGGTCGCCACCACGGTGCCGGCGTCGACCACGGTATAGCCCAGGTTCTGGGCTTCGTCGCGCATGCTCGACTCGATCCACACGGCCGGCAGGCCGAAGGCGGGATCGGTCGTTGCCTGGCCCGGCAGCGTGCCGCTGGCCATGCCCGGATTGATCGCCAGGAACTGGCCGTTGATCGCTTCGCCGGTGCCGACTTCGACACCCTTGAGCGTGATCCGGTAGCTCGACGGCTTCAGTTCCAGGTTGTCGCGGATGTGCACGGGCGGGGCGAGGAAGCCGACTTCCTGGGCAAATTTCTTGCGGATGCCCTTGATGCGCTTGAGCAGTTCGCCGCCCTGCGTCTTGTCGACCAGGGGAATCAGGCGGTAGCCCACTTCCAGGCCCAGCGTGTCGACCGGCATGATGTCCTGCCAGGTCGCTTCTTCGCTCTCGGTGGCGGCGCCGCGCTCGGCGTTCGAGGCCGCCTCGACGGCCGCGCTTTGGGCCTCGCGCGCGGGGGCGTTGCGGGCGCGCCTGGCGAGCAGGTAGCCGCTGCCGCCGAGCACGCCGCCCAGCAGCAGGAACACCAGGTTCGGCATGCCCGGGATCAGGCCCATGCCGGCGATGATGCCGCCGGTGATGTACAGCACTTCCGGTTTCGCGAACAGCTGGCCGATCATCTGGCCGCCGATGTCCTGGTCGTTGGCCACGCGCGAGACCACCATACCGGCCGCGATCGAGATGATCAGCGATGGAATCTGCGCCACCAGGCCGTCGCCGATGGCCAGCAAGGTGTACGTCTTGGCCGCTTCGCCGGCAGCCATGTCGTGCTGCACCACGCCGACGACCAGGCCGCCGATGACGTTGATCAGCGTGACCATGATGCCGGCCACGGCATCGCCCTTGACGTATTTCGAGGCACCGTCCATGGCGCCGTAGAATTCGGCTTCCTGCGCCACTTCGGTACGGCGCTTGCGCGCTTCCGGCTCGGTGATCATGCCGGCGTTCAGGTCGGCGTCGATCGCCATCTGTTTACCCGGCATCGCGTCGAGCGCGAAACGGGCGCCGACTTCGGCGATACGGCCGGCACCCTTGGTGACGACGGTAAAGTTGATGATGGTGAGAATGACGAACACGACGATACCGACCGTGTAGTTGCCGCCGATCAGGAAGTGACCGAAGGCTTCGATGACCTTGCCGGCCGCGGCGCCGCCGGTGTGGCCTTCGGTCAGCACGATACGGGTCGAGGCGACGTTGAGCGACAGGCGCAGCATGGTCGACACCAGCAGGATCGCCGGGAAGGCCATGAAGTCGAGCGGCCGCACCGTGTACAGCGCGGTCAAGAGCACGATCACGGACAGCGCGATGTTGAAGCTGAAGAACAGGTCGAGGATGAAGGCCGGCAGCGGCAGGATCATCATCGCCAGCAGCAGGATGATCAGGATCGGCGCGGCCAGGGCATTGCCCTTGGCACCGATTCCGCTCATCCAGCCAGGCAGTCTCAGACTATTCATTCAACAGCTCCGTTAATTGGTATCGGGTTTGACTTGCGAGGCCGGGTTCAGCGGGTCCATCTCCGGCGGCACCGGCAACTTCGTCGGACGGTCCGGATAATGCCCGCCGCCCTTGCTGTAGTTACGCAGCTGGAACACATAGGCCAGCACTTCGGCCACCGCCGAGTACAGCTTTTCGGGAATCTCGTCGTCGATCTCCGTGTGCTTGTACAGGGCACGGGCCAGGGCCGGGGCTTCGAGCAGGGCCACCTTGTGCTCGCGCGCCATTTCTCGGATCTTGGCCGCGACCTCGTCGGCACCCTTGGCGACGACGCGCGGCGCGCCGCCCTGCCCGTCCGTGTACTTCAGCGCCACCGCATAGTGGGTCGGGTTGGTCACCACGACGTCAGCGGTAGGGATATTCTGCATCATGCGGTTGCGCGCCATTTGCCGCTGCATCTGGCGAATCTTCCCTTTAATCTGGGGATTGCCGTCCGATTCCTTCGATTCCTGGATCATTTCCTGGCGCGCCATCTTCATCTTGTTACTGTAATGCCACACCTGGTAAGGGGCATCGATCAGCGCGACGACGCCCAGGGCGCCGACGATGAACAGGAAGGCGTGGGCGATCAGGTCGGCCACGTGGCCGGTACCGGCGCCCAGCGGCTCGACCGCCAGGCCCAGCACGGCTTCCTTCTGGCTCATGACGACGACCCAGGCGACGCTGCCGACCAGCACCGTCTTGGCGATCGCTTTCAGGAGTTCGACCAGGGCATTGGCGGAAAACATGTTGCCGAGACCGCTCATGGGATTGAGCTTGCCGAAGTTCGGCATGAAGGCCTTGGAACTGAAATTGAAGCCGCCGATGAGCATCGGCGCGGCCAGCGCGACGAGCATGATGGCGAAGGCCAGCGGCAGGCAGGCCAGCAGCACGGCGCCGATGTCGTTCGCGATGCGCTCGATCAGGACGGTGGGATTGAAGATCTGTTCACGGTTCAGGGACAGGCTCGAGGCCATCATGGTCGACAGGTGGCCGGCCAGGTTGCCGCCGGTGGCCCACAGCCCGGCGCCGGCCGTCATCAGGACCGCGAAGGTGGCCAGCTCGCGCGAGCGCGGAACGTCGCCGTCCTCGCGCGCCTTCTCCAGTCTTCTGGGGGATGCGTCTTCTGTCTTTTCCGCGTCGCTGTCACCTGCCATAGTCCGCTTCCCTGTTCGCCATTACACCAATCCAGAACAGGATTATCGCTGGTATTGCTGTATGGCTATATGGGGAACAGGGAGGGAAAGCGCGGTCAGTTCCGGCTTCGCCGATCAGGCAAAGACGTCCGCCTGGGCCAGCGTCGTGCCGTGCCGGTCCTTGGCCGACAGCAGCGGCGCGCCGTCAAGCGGCCAGTCGATCGCCAGCGTCGGGTCGTCCCAGGCAATACAGCGCTCGTGTTCGGGCGCATAGTAGTCGGTGGTCTTGTAGAGACATTCGGCGGATGCCGAGAGCACGAGGAAGCCGTGGGCGAATCCTTCCGGCACCCACAACTGTTTCTTGTTGTCGGCACTCAGGAGCGCGCCCACCCAGCGCCCGAAGGTAGGCGAACTCTTGCGGATATCGACGGCGACGTCGAAGACGCTGCCTTCCACGACGCGTATCAGCTTGCCCTGGGGTTGGCGGACCTGGTAATGCAGGCCGCGCAGCACCTTGCCTGCCGACTTAGAGTGGTTGTCCTGCACGAATGCCAGTGCGCGTCCGATCGCTTCTTCGAAACGGCGCTGGTGGAAACTTTCGAAGAAGTAGCCGCGCTCGTCGCCGAATACGCGCGGTTCGAACAGGACGACGTCGGGAATGGCAAGGCGGGTGGCGTTCATCAGAAAACGGTCTCGTTGAGGATATGGAAGAGATAGCGGCCGTAGTCGTTGTTCCGGATCGGCGCGGCCAGCGTTTCTAACTGGCCGCGGCTGATCCACCCCTTGCGAAACGCGATCTCTTCCGGGCAGGCCACCTTCAGCCCCTGGCGGCGTTCGATGGTGGCGATGAATTGGCTCGCGTCGAGCAGCGACTCGTGGGTGCCGGTGTCGAGCCAGGCGTAGCCGCGGCCCATGATTTCGACATGCAGCCGGCCGCGTTCCATATAAATCCGGTTGAGGTCGGTAATTTCGAGTTCGCCGCGCGCCGAAGGCGTCAGCATGCGCGCAAACTCGACCACGTGCGGGTCGTAGAAATACAGCCCGGTGACCGCGTAGTTCGACTGTGGCACGACCGGCTTTTCTTCCAGGCTGAGCGCCCTGCCGCCGACATCGAATTCGACGACGCCGTAGCGATGCGGGTCCTGCACGTGGTAGGCAAACACGCTGGCGCCGTCGGCTCGCGCATCGGCGCGGGCGAGCAGGTCGACGAAATCGTGGCCGTAGAACAGGTTATCGCCAAGCACCAGCGCACACGGGCTACCTTCCAGGAAACGCTCGCCGATGAGGAAGGCCTGCGCCAGGCCGTCGGGCGCATCCTGCACGGCATACGACAGGCGCAAGCCCCAACGTTCACCGTCGCCCAGTAGCTGTTCGAAGCGGGGCAGGTCCTGGGGCGTCGCGATGACCAGGATCTCGCGGATCCCGGCCAGCATGAGCGTGCTGAGCGGGTAATAGATCATCGGCTTGTCGAACACCGGCAGCAGCTGCTTGGACATCGCCAGCGTGGCCGGATACAAGCGTGTGCCGGAGCCGCCGGCCAGGATGATGCCTTTGCGTTTCATAGGAGTCCTTGTCTTGCAAGCTCGGTCATGAGTCGATCGACGTGGTGGCGCCAGTCCGGCATGCTCACGCCAAACGTGGTTTCGAACAAACGCGTGTCGAGACGCGAATTGGCCGGACGCGCGGCCGCTGCCGGCCACGCCTCGGCCGCGATCGGCAGCACCGTCTGCGGCGTGACGCGGAGGGCGGCGCCCCGTGCAAGCGCTTGGGCCAGCACGTACTGCGCATAGCCATGCCAGGTTGTCGCGCCGGCCGCCGCCAGGTGGTAGGTGCCCGACAGCCCGCGGGCCTTCGGGCCCGCCTCGCGCAAGCTGCGCAGTGCCGACGCGGTGGCGTCGGCGACCAGTCGTGCGCCCGTCGGCGCGCCATGCTGGTCGGCGATGACATTCAGGCTGTCGCGCTCCTTGGCCAAGCGCAGCATGGCGGTGGCGAAGTTGCCGCCGTGTGCCGCAAAGACCCAGCTGGTGCGCAGGATCAGGTGGTGCGCGCCGGCGGCGCGGATGCGCGCTTCGCCTTCGCACTTGGTACGGCCATAGACGGACAGCGGATTGGTCGGATCATCTTCGACATACGCTCCCTCCTTGCTGCCGTCGAACACATAGTCGGTCGAGTAATGCACGAGCCAGGCGCCCCTGGCCGCCGCTTCCTCGGCCAGCACGCCGGGAGCCAGTGCGTTGACGCTGCGGGCCGCGGCGGCGTCGCCCTCGGCCCGGTCGACGGCCGTATAGGCGGCGGCATTGACGATCAGGTCCGGGCTGAAGGCCGCGATCGGCGCGCGCAACCCCTCGGGATGTTCGAGGTCGGCGTCGGCGCGGCCGAGCGCGCGCAGTTCGCCCAGCGGTGCCAGCGCGCGTTGCAGCTCCCTGCCGACCTGGCCGTCCTTTCCGAACAGGAGTATTTTCATGCGCGATAATGTCTTTCCGCCCAGGCGCGACAAGCGCCGCTGGCGACCTGCGCAACCCAGGTTTCGTTCGCCAGGTACCACTGCACCGTCTTGCGGATGCCGCTCTCGAAGCTGTCCTGCGGCCGCCAGGAAAGCTCGCGCTCGAGCTTGGCTGCATCGATCGCATAGCGGCGGTCATGGCCCGGACGGTCCTTCACGAAGGTGATCTGGGTGGCGTAGGAGCGGCCATCGGCGCGTGGGCGCAGCTCGTCGAGCAGCGCGCACAGCGTCTGCACGACCTCGATGTTGGTCTTCTCATTCCAGCCGCCGACGTTATACGTCGCGCCCAACCACCCTGCTTCGAGCACGCGGCGGATCGCGCTGCAGTGATCGAGCACGTAGAGCCAGTCGCGGATTTGCCGGCCATCCCCGTAGATCGGCAGTGCCTTGCCGGCCAATGCATTGTGGATCATCAGCGGAATGAGTTTTTCCGGGAACTGGTAGGGTCCATAGTTATTCGAGCAGTTCGTCGTGAGCACCGGCAAACCGTAGGTATGGTGCCAGGCGCGCACCAGATGGTCGGACGCGGCCTTACTGGCGGCATACGGGCTGTTCGGCGCGAACGGATGGGCCTCGGTGAACGCCGGGGCTGCGCTGTCGAGCGATCCATAGACTTCGTCGGTCGACACATGCAGGAAGCGAAAGCCGGTGCGCTCGTGGCCTTCCAGCGCGCTCCAGTAGCCACGCACCGCTTCGAGCAGGTTGAAGGTGCCGACGACATTCGTCTGGATGAAGGCGCCGGGGCCATCGATCGAACGGTCGACATGGCTCTCGGCGGCGAAGTGCAAGACCGCGCGCGGACGGTGCTCGGCCAGCAGGCGCGCTACCAAGGCGCTCGCGCCGATGTCGCCGTGGACGAACCGGTGGCGTGCGTCGCCCGCCAGGCTGTCCAGGTTGTGCACGTTGCCGGCGTAGGTCAGCTTATCGAGATTGATGACGGTCTCGTCGGAGTGCTCGATCCAGGCGAGGATGAAATTCGACCCGATGAAACCGGCACCGCCGGTCACTAGTATGGTCATGCGCGGGGGTCCCTGGTGGTTACGTCCGTGAATTTGATGATAGCAATTTGCCTCATTCGCGGGCAGCAACTCCCTTCAATTCAAATCAGGCACGGCGGCGGATTCCAAGTATCGACGACCGTGTTTGTTGTATGTGGAGCGGCAAAGAATACAACGCGTAAATTCTATAAGATTGTAACGAATTGCGAGCTGGCCATGCTAGACTCTAATTGAACAAAGAATCGACTTTTGGCGAGCTGAAAGGTAAATATGAAAATAAGACTGCCAAAACGCCCGCTGCAAAATCCAGCACCGGCGATCGATGCTGTTTCGCATTTCTGCGAGCGACTCGACCGAACCGTTCCCCAACTGAGAACAGCTTTCCTCATCGCCGGCGTGCTCGCCGCCGCGCTCCAGGCAGGTGCTGTTGCCGACTATCTGTTCGGGGCCGGCCTGCTCCTGCACTGGACCATCTGGTTCCAGCGCTGGTGGACGAGTGGCTGGCGCCGCTGAGCCAATTTCCAGAACGTACAAAAAAGAGCCGCGTCGGTTAGATCGACGCGGCTCTTTTTATTGCTGGCTGCTGCCCTGCATCTGGGGCAGCGGCATCAGCTGACGGTGCTCACATCGTCCACTTCGCTGCCAACCAGCCGGGGCGGACGGCGAGTCAGTACGCTCCAACGTCCACGTACCACACGGCCATATGCCGCCACATACAGCGCCAGTTGAATGGCAACGAGCACGATCGCGCTCGACACTGTTCCGCCCAAGAACACACTGCCGGCGATACAGAGCGCGACGACAGGGCTGATGAACCACACGACGCCGGCATTCCGAGTCCACGAACGGGCTGGATTACGGCGCACGTGCCTGAACACCACGCGACGGAACACAAGCGTATGCAGATGCAACGCATCCGGCGCGCCAGGGCTGACATTTTGGATGAAACGGCGACGATAAATACTGAATAGCACTTCGATAATCGGATACGCGCAGACACCGAGCACTTGCCAGGCATTGATTTCAGCGTGACGCACAAGCAGCAACACCGCCATCTCGGCCACCCAGAAACCCATGAAATAGGCGCCGCCGTCACCCAAGAACAACTTACCTGCTGGATAATTCAGCAGGAAGAAACCTGCAGCAGCGCCCGCGCTCAATGCGGCCAACGTCATGACGAACGCATCGTTATATTGCCATGCGATTGCACCGAGGCCGGCCGACATCAGGATGATCGTGCTGCTCGACAGGCCATTGAAACCGTCGATGATATTCACCGCATTGGCCGCGCCTGCGACGACGACAGCGGTCACCACGATCGCAACCGGCGCATACACCAGCAGACTGTCGAGTCCCCAGATATTCAGGTCGCCCAGGGTCGCGCCCAGCAAGGCGCTGGCCAGCAGCGAGCTGGCAACCGTGGCGGCGAGACGGATTCGCACCGATACCTTCTTGGTGAAGTCCTCGATGACCCCGGCGATAAACGCCGGAATGCTTGCGCAAAGCAGCAGCAAGACCAAGTTCAGCTGCGTTCCATCCAGAACGCCAGGATAGGCATACGCCAAAATACCGAGGCTGCAGAGCAGGCCGGCCATGACACCGATGCCGCCGATGCGGGGAACGGCAGTCGTATGCACCTTCTGTACGCCACCGAGGTCGTGATCGTGAGACAGCTTTCCATGCCAGCGCTGCGAAGCGACGATTGCAGCATTGAATGCGAAGCTGGCGCCAGCGGTGAGCAAACCAATTTCCAACACTTTTTCAAGAAGCATTCTTTTCTACATCCTTATTTTACGCACTGAATTAGCCAGAATCCGCTCGTGCTGGCCCGGCAAGTCCTGGCAAGAAGCGACGCAGCGCGCCTGCGTAACTCATCCGCTGCCGCTTCATGGCTGTAAATATAGATTGCGCCTGATCACAAGGCGTGAAGAGACAAGTTGAGACAATGCAAGATTATACTAGAGTAGCAGGGTCAACCGTCACGATTCGTACCGAGCTGTCCTGTAATTGTCTTTTTTTAGTCATCATGCTCTTGATCAATTGATGCAATCTTAGCAAATTTCGATTGGTGGACGCCGCGCACACACGTCACATTACTTTGCAAGGAATCAAAACAACACTTGATGGTTTTTTTGAGGTCTAGCAACTTTAATTGATATAATAAAGAGGCAGTCTTTGCATCCGAACAGATATCTGTTAATCGTAGATAAGGAAAACCACATGAAGAAATTTCTCGCCCTGAGCGTCGCCCTGAGCCTGGTTTCGGTCCAAGCGTTCGCACAAACCGCGCCAACCCAGAACGCCGGCACGCTACCTGCTCCTGCTCCAGCCACTGCTCCGGCAACCGGTCCTCTGGCTAGCCTGTCGAACGCTACCGGCCTGTCGACGCCTGCACTGGTCGCTGTCGGCGTTACGGTCGCTGCAGTCGCAGCTGTTATCGCCGATAACAACAACGACTCCACCACCACGCACGCGACTACCACCCACCACTAATCCCTGCGGGCTGCATGCCTACGGATTGTTGATGGACAAAAAACTGGCCGCACAATGAACTGACCCCATAAAGTTGGACGGTTAGTTTGTTAGGTAGCCAAGGCCTGAGTCCTGTACTGAACGGGACTCAGGCCTTTTAGTTTGAGCTTGATGCGGTCGTGATTGTAGTAGTGGATATAGTCGGCCAAGCCGTCGCGTAAGGCATCGATGCTATCGAACTTGTTCAGGTAGAAGAACTCGGACTTGAGCACGGCGAAGAAGCTTTCCATGGCCGAGTTGTCGAGGCAGTTGCCCTTGCGAGACATGCTTTGCACAAGTTGTCGTTCTCGAAGCTGACGTTGGTAGGCCGGCATTCGGTACTGCCAGCCCTGATCGGAATGCAGCATCGGTTTGTCACCTTGGCGAAGCTTGGCGAAAGCTTTCTTGAGCATCCCGTTCACTAGTTCAAAGGCAGGACGCTTACTCGTCTCGTAGGCGACGATCTCCCCATTGTATAGGACTAAGTACCCGACCGGAAATAAATGTGAATTTTGGCAAACAGAGCCGGATGCGGTGCAAGGCGGCGAGCGCGCCGCAGTGCGAGCACTGCAAGCACGAGCCGACGCAGCAACGCGCCGGCTCTGACAGTCAAAAACACATTTATTTACGGGTGAGTACTTAGCACCGGAGATAAGTACAGCTTTTCCCCTGCCACGTTAAATTCCGTCACGTCCGTCACCCACTTCTGATTGGCAGTTCCCGCCTTGAATCGGCGCTGTAGCACATTAGGCGCAGCCTGGCCTATCTCACCCTTGAAAGATCGGTACTTCTTCGGCCGTACCAGCGATTTCAAACCCAAGATACCCATCAGGCGCTGAACCGTTTTGTGATTTACCTGTTGCCCCAACTGGCGTAGTCCGGCCGCGATGCGCCGGTAGCCGTAGCGCCCCTTGTGGTCATTGAAGAGCGTACGAATCTGTCCCTTCAGCTGCTCGTACTTGTCGACGGCTTGAAGGGATTTTTGTTGGTAGTAAAAAGTGCTGCGCGCCAGCTCGGCCAGCTGCAGTAAGCGGGCCAATGGAAACAGCTGCCTTAGTTCATGCACTACTTGCGTCTTTTCTGCGGCGCTTGCTTCTGTCGGGCTTGAACTAAGGCGTGCAATTTTTTTGTGTAGGCCAGCTCCATACGCAACTGCTGCACCTCGGCCAGCAACTGCTCGCGGCTGAGCTTTCTATCGTCCTGCGAACTCTCCGTTGTCGGTTCCTGTGCTGGTGTTGTCATTGCTTTGGGTCGTCCACGTGGGCGTGGGATCAATGCCTCAAGGCCTCGTTCCCGGTATGCGCGCTCCCAGATGCCGACCATTGCGTGGTGACGAATGTCGAATCTAGCGGCAGTCTGGATCATTGAGAGCTGATTGTCCCACATGTGCTGTAGTACCGACAATTTGAACTCAGCGGTGTATTTGCTGGACTTCTTGCTCAATCCCGCCGCCCCATGCAGGCGATAGGCCATGACCCACCTCTCCAGCATGGCATGGCTCGCTAGGCCGTGCCGCTTCGCCAAGGCACGGTAGCCGTCGGATCCGTCTGCCAGGTAGTCTTGAACAACTGCGAGCTTAAACTGCTCGTCGTACTTCGCCATAGAAAAACCCCCAAAAGGTGTGTCCAACTTTTGGGGGTCAGTTCAACAAGCGGCCAGTTTTTATTGGTCGTTGCGACCGCGATCAGTAAGACGTGCTCCAGCTCACGCTCACGGATTTCGGGCCAGGCATCACCGCAAACTGCGATTTCGAATCGTCGCGCTGCGCCTGCCATAACCAGCTGCCAACCGCATACCCCACGATGCTGCCCGCGACCACGTCCGACACCCAATGCTGGCGATCGGCGACGCGTCCCATTGCGCCCACGGCCGCCACGCCATACAGCCACGGCGCATCGTATTCCTGGGCAAACGGCGTCACTGCGGCAAATGCCACCGCCGCGTGATTGGACGGGAAGGAGGCATCGGAGCGATTTGCCGTTCGGCTCCAGATTCCCGCGCCCTCCCCTGGCCGTGCACGCTGCACGACGCGTTTGGTTACCATCGATAGTCCAGCGGACGCAGCAATCGACTGCAGCGAAATAATCCCGATATTTTGCACGCGCGAATCGCCAAACGCGACAGCGGCGCCGGCTCCGGCCGCCAGCGCAACTGGCATCGCCTTGCCGACCTTGCTCCAGGCCTCGAACGCGCGTGCTTCGTGATGCCTACCGACAAACCGGTCGACCGGCTTGTCGAGCGCGGCGCCGGCAAGCACCGCGCCACCGGCCAGGAGCGATCCCTTGGCCCACTGAGGCAAGGTCGGGGAGGTGGACACCGATTGCTGTACGCGCCAGCGGAATGCAGGCCAAGGATCGGGGATTGCACGCACGGGAGGATTCGCGCCAGGATGGTTCAGTTCATCCTTGCGTTCGGCAAAATTCCCCAGACCGTCCACCGTCGTCAGGTCGCGCCGCGGGTCTTCCATCAACTCATACAGGTCTCCCGGACTGGCAACCATCTGGCCCACGTCACGCGTCCAGGGTGACAGGCCGAATCCGACAGTCGACTGCGTATCCGACAGCAGCATGACGTTCAGGGGGACGGAGAGGAATACGCCCTTGTCGTTGTACGGATCGCTCGGCGTACCCGGGCTGGTGATATCCTTGCCGTTGGTCTTGGTGTACCAGGCGCCGATCTCGACACCGGAGCGAAAACGGCGCTTGAATTCGAGGCGCACCCCTTGGTCATTGGCGAGAAACTGACCAGCCCTTGCCGTGACCGTGATGTCATACGGCAGCCGGTAGTGCATCGCGCCGAGGGCGGTGACGGTGCGGTAATCGCGCTTGTCGAGCAAGCCCTTGTAGCCGCGCTGCTCGAGAGCATCGATGGTCAGGTCGGCCGCCCAGCGCGCGTCTTTCGGCAGGTACAGTACCTGCCCGCCGACACCTCGGAACATTTCTTCGTAAAGCCCACCAGAGACACGCGCGTACAGGCGCTCGTCGAGCGTCATGTACTTGTTCAGCAGAGCGCGGTTGATCTTGAAGCGGCTACCACGTTTGTACTCCGCGATATCGGTTCGAACATGCGGGAGCAGGCTGTTCGATGGCTGCGTGACGCCCGAGATGTTCTCGATAATGTTCAATTTCAGCGCGCTGTTAAAGTACAGACCTTCGCCCAGCCGCTTGTCGTAATTCGATACCGCTGCCAGTTCGTAGCGCAACGCACCGCTTGGATCGTTGAAGAAGAACGCTGCCCTTGGCGCGATTCGGAAGCGGTTTGCTTCGCGGTCTTCCGACCGGAGCTGAACCATCTCACCTTCCTGGCTGACGCGTACGCTCAGTCCAGCGCCTTCCTCCCGTATTGCGGTCAGCAGCGCTTTCTGATCATCGTCGACCTTGTCGGCCGGCGTTGCATACCGCACCAGCACCGTCTGCAGGAATTCTTGACGATTGCTCAGCCCAGTCAGGTAATCGGTGAGCCGCTTCAGATCGAAGAACTCGTAAGTCGCGACCGGTTGTTCAACCCGTGTGTAGGTAACGTGAATGGCACTTGTTCCTTGCGGCGCGAAAGCGAGTGCCGTTCGACTTGCCCGGCCGACCGCGCGGCCCAGATTTGAAATGCGATTGTTGGTCAGCGTCAGCTTGAGCGTATTACCGTCGAGTTGCACCCGAATGTTCCGGAAATTCTGTTTCGCCAATGCCTGAACCAGGGCCGCCTGATGCTGCCCATTTTTTTCCCAATCGCCGATGCTGATGCGGACTGGCGCATCCTTCAGGGCGAAAGGTGCCGGTTCCAGCAGTTTAGGAAGAAACTCGCGCTCGGAGAACGGGATACTGACGTACGCATTGGCACTAAAGTGATCGCGGTGACGCGCAACTTGAGCGCCAAGCCAGCCCCATCGATATTCGACCCCGACGGCGGGTCCTTTTTCACGCTTCCCGGCAGCGGTATCTGCAGCCGCGAAGTCTTTTCGATAATTATTCGCATCGTACTCTGCGACCACTGCCCAGCCGGGTGCAGACTGCAAGCCCCAGCGAATCCCTCCGAAAATTCCGTCCGGTCTGCCATCGCCATAGCCGACGCTCGCCTCGATATTCCGCGCACTCCCAAAAGACTTCGATGCGACGATATAACGGCCTTTAAAAAGTTCGGTACCCAGCAAGTCGGTAGCGCCGACCGCGACGGAAGGAAGCCAGGTGGACTCCTTCATCAAGCGGAGTTTGCCATCGACGACTTTGTCCTTGTAACGCCCATATTCGCTGCCGTACTCTCCCTGGACACGCGTGAAACCGGGAATGCCCGCAATCGAGACATAACGCGCGGTCATTTGCAGGAACGGAAGCGGCGTCGCGGTTACCCACAAACTGCTGTATGGGCTGTCGTAAGCGTAACCGGTCGTTACGGTGCCGTCCGCTTCGACCATGGCGTTTGGCATGTTGATGTAACCGGACTGGCCATGCACGGTCGGCGTCCCGGCGAAAGCGTTGGCCGCTGTAAGTGCAAGCAGGCCACACCAGCTATATTTAATGGAGGTTCGAAATTCGACTAACAATCAGGACTACCTTTGGCTCGGTACTTCAAGCTCTGAATTGAGGGAGGTGGCGAGGCTCGTGGCGAAGGCATTGCCAGCGCATCGCCGCATAATATGAGGGCAATTAGAATGCCGTCGCCTGTGTATCTGCCGTCCACGCGCGGATCGTGGACGCATCGTCATGCTTTCTCCGTGCGAATTTGAGAATGCGGCATTATTGTACACGGCAAAGGGTACAAAACTGAGGCATTGGACGAACACCGGAGAGTGGTGCCGCCCCATGTTGCATGATGAACGGCGCACGAACGACATTCGTTTCCGAAGGAAGCTCGCCCTGCCATCCCCGCTCCGCCTGTCGTTTGAGAAAAAGATTGGTACAACTTCTGCAACAGGTCAGGAAGCCTGGGCTACCGTCGTCAGCGCGCCGCAGAAATCGAGTGCGCAGACTTCGGAAAGCGCTTTGATAACCCGTGCCTCACCAAACTCCCGGTGCTTGACCAGGATTGCGATGACATCCGCCGTGCGCATGGCCTGTTCCTGCGTCACAAGGGAAAATTGTGGATGGCTTTCGATGTTTGGCTCGACTGCAATGACGTCGTACCCCGCGCTGACTAAGGTCTCAGCAACCAAGACTGCGGGTGATTCGCGCAAGTCGTCGATATCAGGCTTGAACGCCAGTCCGAAACAGGCGATAACAGGCTTGCGCCCGGTTCGGGCATTCGCATCGGCAGCGGCGATCTTGATTTGCTCGATCGCCCATACCGTTTTCGCGTTGTTCACTTCGCGTGCCGAGCGAATGAGCCGCGCATTTTCCGGGTCGCGCGCAACGATAAACCAGGGATCGACCGCGATGCAGTGCCCGCCGACGCCTGCGCCGGGCTGGAGAATATTGACGCGAGGATGCCGATTTGCCAACTGGATCAGTTGCCAGACGTTGATCCCTTCCTTTGCGCAGATCATCGACAATTCGTTCGCGAACGCAATATTCACATCACGGAAGCTGTTTTCGGTCAGCTTGCACATCTCCGCCGTTTTAGCTTCGGTCTCGAGCACTTGGCCGCGCACGAAACTACGGTAAAACTCGGCGACAGCCGCGGTCGCAGCAACGGTCAACCCGCCGATGACCCTGTCGTTCTCGACCAGTTCGGACATGATCTTGCCCGGCAGGACGCGCTCCGGACAATAAGCGATGTGTACTTTGGAGACGTCGACACCAGCCTGCTCGAGCACCTTCGACATATGCTCCGTCGTTCCTACCGGCGAGGTCGATTCGAGAATTACCAGGTCGCCAGGTTTGACAAATCCGGCAACGCTGCGCGTCGCCGCCAGTACGTAATCGATATTAGGCTGCGGGATGCCTTCACCTTCATGGAAGGGGGTAGGCACACAGATCATGTAGACATCGCCGGCCTGCGGGGTAGTAAATGCTTTCAGGCGGCCGGATGCAACAGCCGACCGTACAAAGGCATCCAGGTCCGGTTCAACGATGTGAATACGGCCCTGGTTGATCGTATGGACAGCCTCCGCATTCAGGTCGACACCGACAACATCATAGTTGTTACTTGCCAGCAACGCTGCTGTCGGCAGGCCAATATAACCCAGTCCGATCACGCAGATTTTCTTCTTCTTCAACATTCTAAATCGTCCTCAATACGTCAATAATACGTTCACAGGCATCGCCCTCGCCGTACGGGTTGTGTGCTCGCGCCATTGATTTGTAGCTGTCCGCGTCGGATAACAGTTCCGAGACATTGGCAACGATCCGGGCACGATTTGCACCGACCAGGCGCACCGTCCCGGCTTCCACGGCTTCCGGCCGCTCGGTCACGTCGCGCATCACCAGCACCGGCTTGCCAAGGCTCGGCGCCTCTTCCTGGATACCACCGCTATCGGTCAGTACCAGATAACAGTGTTTTAGCAACACGACAAAAGGTTCGTAATCCAGGGGCTCGATCAGATGCACGTTCGGCAGGCCGGCAAGGATCGACCGCACTGGCTGCAAGACGTTGGGGTTCAGGTGCACCGGATACACGAAGTGCACATCCGGGTGACGCTGCGCGAGGTCCTTCAACGCTTCGCAGATCTGCAGGAACCCGTCGCCAAAGTTTTCACGCCGGTGCCCTGTGATCAGCACGAAGCGGCTGTGTTGCCAGTCAAAACCGAGGCGCCCGCTCAGCAATGCAAGGACGGCATCGCGGCGTCCAGGTTCGGATTCAACCTTGTCAAGCATCCATAGCAGCGAATCGATCACCGTGTTGCCGGTGACTGCGATTGCGTCATCGCGGATCCCTTCGCCAAGCAGATTTTTCTTGCTCTGTTCAGTAGGGGCAAAGTGCCACCGCGCGATTTTCCCCGCAATCTGACGATTGAACTCCTCAGGAAACGGGGAATACAGGTCGTTCGTCCTCAGACCCGCTTCAACGTGACCCACCGGAACGCCGGCATAGAACCCGGCCATTGCCGATGCCAGCGTCGTGGTTGTATCGCCATGGATCAGCAATGCATCGGGCCGCTTTTCCGCCAACACAGCGCGCAGTCCAAGCAGCACCGAAGCGGTAACATCGGACAAATCCTGGCCCGGCTTCATCAGGTTCAGGTCGATGTCGGGAGAAATCTCAAATACGCGGAGAGCCTGGTCCAGCATTTGTCGATGCTGCGCCGTCACGCACAATATCGTCTCGAATTGCTCTGGTTTCGCCCGCAACGCGTGATAAAGCGGCGCCATCTTGATAGCCTCCGGCCTCGTCCCGAAGACCATCATTATTTTCTTTTTCATGCTTGCCCAACCCCTTCAGAATTTTTAACATTTTTGCGGCCAGCGTCTTGCGGTCGTAGCGTTTCGCCGCATGAAGTCCATTGCGCTGGTAGGCGTGGAAACGATCAGGGTCGGCCCGCAACCGGCGCACGGCCGCAACAAGTTCGTCCGCGTTGTCGGACTCGAACACCTCGCCGACGCCCTCGTCCTGGACAATCCGCGCCGACTCGCCCGCAACGCCGTGCAATACCGGGATTCCCATACCCATGCATTCGAACAGCTTCGACGGGATGACGGCTCCGAACAGGTCGGTCTTGCGCAGGTGGATGATCGACACGTCCAGCAGCGACCAATAGCGCGGCACCTCGGCCTTCGGGACGGAGTCCACGAAGACGACATTGCGCAGTCCCATCGCCTGGGCCTGTTCCATCAGGTGCGCCTTGCGCGCCCCATCCCCCAGGAACAGCAGGCGCACGTCGGCTGCATCGCCCCCCTCCTGCAGCATTCGGGCGGCCTCGAGCAGCGTCTCGAGGCCATGCGCCAGGCCATGGGTTCCGATGTAGCCGGCGACGAAGCAATCCTCGAGGCCGAGCGTGCGCGCCAGCGCCTGATCCTTTTTCTGGGGAGCGAAATTGGTCAGGTCGACACCGTTGGTGACGACGTCGATCTTGGCAGGGTCGATGCCGCGGCGTGCCAGCACTTCCTTGAATGCATGGGTGACCCCGACAATCCTGGTCGCCTTCCGGTACAGGAACATCTCAAGGCGCTCAAGCATGCGGATGGCGAACGAATCCTTCAACGCCCCCACCGCCTTGATCGATTCGGGCCAGATGTCGCGCAGTTCGAATACCCAAGGCAGGCGCCGCAGGCTTGCCACCATCCAGGCCGCGCACGCCGTGAAGAACTGGGGCGAGGTGCCGACGACGACGTCGACCTTGCGGACAAACAGTGCGGCCAGCGTTGCAGTCACCATGAAGCTGACGTAGTCCAGGATGCGCTTTAGCGTCCCTTCATTGGCCGCGATATAACTCCATACCCGAATGACACGGATACCGCTGACAGTCTCCTCTTGCCAGAGCCGGTTCTTATATCCCGCGAACACTGCCCCTTTCGGGAAATTGGGTGCGCACGTGATGACCGTGACCTGGGCGCCGTGACTGGTCCACTCGCGGCAATGTTCGAAGGTCCGGCTGGCCGGCGCATTAACTTCCGGTGGGAAGTTGTCAGTTAGAAAAAGAATATGCAAGTTAACCCCATCTGATACTTACGATTGCTACGTTCTGCTGCACATCAACTGCAACGCACGATGTTTGCTTCACCTCGCCAAACGCGGGCGAGTAATGCGCCGCTTCCACGGTACCTTCGCCGCCGACGACGTCGAGCGATGCTGTCTGCCCGTCCGGCAAGACCAGCGTCCAGCTGTTTTTTGCCCGCGCCATGACTTGCACGTCCGGGTGCAAGATGTAGCGCGCGCGCGCTTGGCCGAAGCGGCCGGTGACGCGGTCTTCGATATCCATCTGCCCGTCGCGCAGCGTCCAGCTGCGCCGGTGTACCGGCCGTCCTGGCAGGCGGGTATAACCGTCGTGGGAACAGGCGACCGATACCGTGCCGTCGCCGACCGCTTCGGCGTAGTCGAACGGATAGGCACGCCGCGCGACGCGAAAGCCGCCCCACACCTCGGACGAACTCTGGCCATCGATTTCAAGCGTGCTGTGGGCGGCAGTCTGGCGTTCGCGCAGGCGTACCGGCCCCAGGCCATAGCACGAGGTGCCGCCGTTGACGACAACGCGTTGCCCGAACAGCGACAGCTCGAACGACAGCGTGTCAGCGTGTGCGTGGCCCGGCAGGTAATCCGGCCCGACCGGCCCGACGTCGAGAAACGCGCTGGCGCCGGCCGCGTCAAGACGGACATAGCCGCTGTCGGGCCAACGCATGCGGGCCGGCAGTCCAGCGCCACCAGGGGACCTTCCCGGCTCCAGTCCCAGACCCAGACGCGCCGCGTAGTCCTGCAACTGCGCCAGGGTCGGCGCGATGTTCAGGGCCGCGTCGTTGAACAGCGCGATGCCGGCGTCCGGATGGGTCATGCCGGCCAGCCAGTCAAGCATGGCCACGCTGGTTGCGCGCCAGGGCCCGGCACAGGGTGCCACGCGGCGCTGCGGTCGAGCGCGCGCCGCGTTCACCAGGTCGAGCATGTCCTCGAGAAAAATGGCGTGGTACATCGGGCTGCGCTCGAAGTTGCCGCCGTCAGCGAGCACTTGTTCCGGCAATTGGCGCGCGATGATCGCCAACCCGCGCTTGAGCCAGTCGTCCGCTTCCGGACCTTCGAACGCCAGGCCGGCGAACACCAGCGCCTTGGCATTGCAAAACAGGTGGTTGCCCAGCAGGTGCCATTCAAGCCGTTCGCAGAGCCAGCGGGTCTGCACGGCCAGGCTGTCCAAGGCGGCCGCCGACAGCACATTGCCCGCCCACTGCCACTTGACCCAGTTAACGATGCGTAGCGAGGTCGGATACGGCTCCCAGCCGGTTCCTTGCCCCGGCCGATTGTGCGCGATCCAGTCCGCGATCAGCGCGGCATGCCAGGCCTGCCGCGCGGCCGCGCCGCGCGCGTTCAGGTCGTCGAAGTAGTGCTGGTTGTAGCGCCATAGTTTCTCCTGCTGCGGGCCGTCCCAGCCGATTTCGGCCAGGTTGCCGCTGATACCGAGCAGCTCGAAGACGCGCGGTGCCACCAGGCTCGGTAGGCGCTCGCAGGGCGCCGCCCAAGTGCGGGGCAAGGGCGCAGCCGCCGGTGCGGGAGCTAGCTTGGGTGTGGGCCGCCGGTAGCGGAACGTCAGCCGGCCGTGGAACTGCACGGGTTTCAGGTGGCGCAGCGTGTGCCAGTATTTCAGGGCGAGACTCAACACGGGATCGTATTTCCGGAAAGGTTAGGAAAACGCAGGGCTCTTGCCGGCAACAAAAGGCGGGGCCGCAGCCGTCGCCACCGTTTTGCCGCGCACCCAGTACGCCAGGTACAACAGCTGCCATATCTTGTAGGTGTTGTTCGACGTGCCGGCAAAATGGGCGCGCACGATCCGCTCGGCGGTGGCCAGTTCGATGTGGTCGCCGAGTGCACCCGCACGCAGCTCCTGCAGGATGCGTGCTTCGCCCAGACCCGCGATCTTGCTGTCGAGGGGCGGATTGAAGCCGGTCTTGGGACGGTCGATGAGGGACTTCGGCACCATCCGGTACAGCAGTTCGCGCAGGCGCACCTTGCCGAACCTGGGCGCTTCCCGGCCGCTGCGCACGGCGCCGAGATAGCCGCAGTACAGGTCCTGGTCGAGCAGCGGGACGCGCAGTTCCAGGCTTGCGCTCATTGAGGACTTGTCGGCGACGCTCAGATTGTGGCTCAGAAAGCCGTGGTAATCGAGCACCATCGCCTTCACCAGATCGGTAGCGCCGTCGAAACCGTCCAGCATGGCCTCGCAACGTGCGACGAAACGCGCCGCCGCTTCGTCATGGTCGGCGCCGCGCCACAATTCGCGCACTTCGTCCCGGTTCATGTAGCCGAGCAGGCGCGCGTAAGCCAGCGGAAAGCGCTTCTCGTCGAAATAGGCGATGAACCGGTCGACCTTCTTGGCAAACGCCGGACGAGAGCGGACCAACGCGCGCATGCCCGGCAGGCGCAGCAGCGCCGATACCGTGCGAAAGCCTGCGCTGCCCATGAGCAGCCGGTAACGCGGATAGCCGATGAACAGCTCGTCGCCCCCCATCCCGCTCAGCATGACCTTGTAGCCGCTGGCGCGCGCCGCGCGCGCCAGCGCCTGCGATGCGATGAAGGTGAAATCGGAAACCAGTTCTTCGGTTCCTTCGGCCACCACCTGCACGGAGCGCAGGAAGGCCTCGGGGTCGTCGGCGGCCGACGGCAGCTGCACGGTCGCGAAGTCCATGTCCAGGTGCGCGGCGATCGCGCGCGCGAACGGCTCATCGTCGACCATGCCGCTACCCTTGAGCTCCGCTTCATCGTTGGCGGCGAACAGGCTGTCCTTGCGAGCATAGGCGGCGATGACGGAAGAATCGAGGCCGCCGCTGAAGAACACGCCCAGCTTGACGTCCGCTTCGAGCTGGCTGGCAACGGCGGCACCGACTGCCGCTTCGTCGTACGCGCCGGTACGGGTCGCCGCCTCCAGCGAGAAGAAACGCTTTATGCTCAGCGACTGCCCTTCGATCTCGACATAGCAGCCGGCCGGCACCTTGGCAATGCCCTCCAAGCCGGTATGCGGCTCGTAAACGAACCCGCAATTGAGGAAGTCAAACAAGGCGTCGCGCGACACACCCGGCGCCTGCGCCAGGAAAGGCGCCAGGCCGCGGATTTCGGAGCTGAACGCGAAGCCGTCGGCGCTGCGCGCGTAATAGACCGGCTTGACGCCGATCGGGTCGCGCGCCACCACCAGCCGCCCGCTATCGAGGTGCAGAAAGGCAATCGTAAACATGCCGCGCACGTTGCGCAAGCCTTCGACGCCGGTACGCTGGTAATACTCGAGCACCGCTTCGCTGTCCGAATGGCCGGCGAAGCGATGCTCCGGCATGTGGGCGCGCAGCGCATTGTGGTTGAAGATTTCCCCGTTGAACACCATGGCGATCTTGCCGTTCGATGAAATCATCGGCTGCTCGCCGGCGGACGAGGTATCGATAATGCTCAGGCGCACATGGCCGAGTCCGGCGTAAAGGCCACCGTCGAACTGCCACTCGCGCGTGGAACGGGCGTCCGGCCCGCGGTGGGCGATGCGCTCGAGGCTCGCTTCGAGTTGTTCCTGCTTGGAACCAACGCTGGCATACACTGTAAAACCACACATATTTTTTTCCGCCACTCTTCAAATACGGGGAAACGCCCCGCGGATAAGGTTCAAGTTTTTGTCTGCGCAAGGGCGTGCCCAGGCGGTTCGCCGCCCGGCGCGGCAGCCGCTGGATCGGCGAACGGCATCCTCCCTTTACCCCTGCCCTGCGCCAGCAGGATCCAGATCGCCGGGAAGGCGGGCGAGTAGGAAAAGCTGAAAAACAGCAGCGCGAACAGTTTGCTGATCCATGATGCGCGGCTATAGACGAGAAACACGTACAGGAGGAAGGCGAGACCCACGAAGCCGTAAGCGACCATCATCCAGCTCAGTCCCGATACCAGGCTGATCGTGCCGCCGTAGTCGACGTCGCGCACCAGGCCGTGGGCAAATGCAATCCGGTTGACTGCAACGTCGACCATGTTGCCGCCGACGCCCATGGGGCTGTCGCCGAGAGAGATGAAGCCGATGGCGAAGTCATACAGGCGCTTGAGAACTGACGTATCCTCGCCGAAGGTCGTTCCACTCGCGATACCGACCAGTAGAGCAAGCCCCCGGTTGTCGATCTCGAGCGCCGCGCCCAGGGCTGCCAGACCGGCGAGCAGGCCGAATACCAGCAGGCCCGCCATCACGACGCCGGCGGTCGAACGAATCCGGTCCTGGACCGTGGCCGCGCCCAGGTACAGCATCAGGAAGAAGTAGCCCGTGCCTGATTTGGTCAGGAAAACGGTGGCGCAGACCAGCGCGAACAAGACCCGGCGCTCGCGCACCGCGCCGATGTCAATGGCGGCGAACATGCGCAACTGGATCAGGAAAAATACCAGCAGCCCTCCCAGCAGGCCCGGTTCCGTCGCGAACGTCGGCACCCCCCGGTACTTCAGCGGGTCCTCTTCGGTGACGTTCACGGCGCGGACGATAAAGCCCTGCAGCTTGAGGAAGAACTCGGGCTGGAGCATGATCAGGCACGAGAACACGAAATAGGCGACGATCGCGAGCCGCAGCAGGCGATAGGCGAGCCGCGGATCGACCGCCCGGCCCGCCACCAGGATCAGCATGCCCGCCAGGAGCGCCACGTACTTGCCCATGTCGGCGCCCAGGCCGCTGGTCGGGTCGAGGTAGACCAGCGATGCCGACGCCGTGAACAGCACGAAAAAATCGCGCCGCTCCAGTCCCGTCGAGGTCATGATGCACGCCATCAGCAGCAGCGCGAACATCAGGCAGAGTGGCTGGGTGTCGACGCCGAGTGGTAGCGGCGACACGAACGGAAAACACGCGGTCAGGTACACTGCGCCGGCGCACCAGCGCTGCACGGCCTGCGCGTCGACGCGGAGGGTGTACTCGGCGGCCATGCGTTACGCCGCTCGCTCGGCGGCCACCGGAGACCGTGCGCCGGCGACCATGTGCGCCTCGATCACCGAGACGATATTCTGCGCGCTGTCGGCGCCCGGCTCGAAGGCAGTGTGAACCGCGAGGTAATGGTCGCGCTTGCGTCTTGCCTCGGCATAGAAGCGTGGATAGTCACCCAATGCGTCGACGATCAATGCCTCGAACCCGGCGATATCGGGAACACAGAACACGGTGGACTCGTGCGCGTAGTACAGGTCGAGGTGGCGTTCTTCCACCGGCAGGAACGACACCGTCGGCGCGCCGAGGTTGACGGCGCGGATCAGGGCCGCGCTGACGACGGACACCACGACGGAAGAACGCTCTACCAAGTCGTCGAGCGACTCCGACCGGAACACGGCAACCCGCGCCATCGCGCGTGCCGCCTCGATCGCTTCCTTGTACTCGGTACCGGCCTGGCGCGGATGGAACTTGATCGCCAGCTCGAAGCCGGCATCGGAGCACAGGCGCGCGCACGCCAGTATCAGACGTTCGTAGTGCTCGGGGTAAATCGGCTGGGTCAGCAGGAGAATGCGTCGGTGGGCGAAGGCACGGCCCGCGTCGAACACTGGCGCGCGCTTGACGGCCGAAAACTGTGGAAGACCGGTCGCCGTCAGCCGCTGCTGAGGATAGCCGAGTTGCACCAAGCGGCCTTTCAGGTAAGCCGACTCGACGCAATAATGATCCGCCCAGCAAAGGCGCGGATATTCCTCCGGATCCTGCGCGGCGTTTTGCACGGCCACCGTGGGGATGCCGAGGTCGGCGCCGGCGTGCTGGATAATCGCGCCCCACTGGTCGACATAGGCGAACGTGACCAGGCAGGCCGCACCGTGGCGCTGCGCGATCGCACCCAGTTCCTCGCCGAAGTGAACTTGCGCCACAGCGAAGTCCATCAGGCGCGCTCCCAGTTCTGCGCGCACATCCGGGTCCCCGAACAGGATCGCGTCCGTTGCGCTAGCGCCAGGCGCGGCCGGCACCGGGCGCAGGTTCAGCGGCGCAGGTTTGCGCAACTGGGCGCGCAGGACGCCGCGCACGCCGCCGACCGAACCGATCGACGTGCTGGCGATATTCAGATCGGCCAGACGGGCCAGTGTGGTGGTCGACGACAGGATCTCGTCGTGGACGACGATGGCGGGCGTGCCCTGTTCACGCAGCTTGTCGATCAGGTAGGAAGCGGCAATCACCTCGGAATCGGTGCGCACGATAATGGCGACCGGGCCTGCTCGGCGGGCTTGCGGCGAGGCGGCGGCTGGTCCCCGGTTGCCGCGCGCGTGCCACGATTTCTGCAACAGCTTGAGGAACAGGAACACGTCAAGGAACGCCTTCCGGCCGGCCAGCTTGAGCACGTCGCGGGCCGCATCGAATGGACTCGACGGTCGCGTGCACAGGCTGCCGCCGAGCGCGGCAACCAGGCGCCCGGCCAGGTAAGCCAGCAGCTTTTCGTTGGAATACATCAGGCCGAGTTCGGGGCGCATCGGCGAGCGATAGCGCCGATACGGAGCGGCGTCGAGCACCAGTTGGTAGTCCTGCTTGTCCGCCAGGAAGCGCTCGAGGGCAGTCAGGAACAGATACTGCGGGCGTAAATGATATTGGTACAGGTCGTTTTGCGAGGCGACTGCCTCGATCGGCGCTTGCTCGACCGCAGCAAGCAAGGCACGCAGGAACGGCGCAATTTTCTGCGACAGCGCGGAGATCTCGCCAGGCTCGATCAATTTATTCAGGCTGAACGCGTCAATCCCGCTCTCCTTCCGGACGTCATCTTCGGACAGGGGAAAACCGGGCGGCAGTAGGAGCACGTCGACGCGCTGGGCGACCAGCCAATCGATTTTGTGCCGATCCAGGATAAGGCCAAACTTAAGCATCGAGAGTCCACATGAAAGAAGCCAGGAGCACGGCTGCGCATACAAATGCGAACGACAACAGGGAAAGCGGACGCAGGACCGGTTTCAGTCCCGGCTCGAGCCTGAGCGCCGCATACCCATAAGCGATGCCGAAATTGAGGTAGGAAAACACCAACCCGGCAGCGGCGCCGAGCGGGCCAAAAAAATGAATCAGCACGAAAAACAGGCCGATATTCAGCGGACCGACCAGAAGTCCCGCCTTCGAAAGCGCCGATGTGTCGCGATTCAGGTACAAGTAGGAAGCGAACAATACGTAGTAAATCGAAAAGAAGAAAGCGGAGCCGATCAGCGCAATCAGGAAGTAGCTGAGCGGGCCGGTATCCGGCACCACATGCAGGAACTGATTGTTCAGGGCTGTAAACAACAGCAGCATGACAACCGCAGCAAAGCAGGCGAACGCTGTTTTTTGCACGAAAGCAACTACATTCGCAGGCACGCGCCAGAACGGGGCGTCGTTGGCCACGCGCGGCGGCAGCGCGGCAATAACACCGGAGACGATCACCATCACCGCCTGCGCGACCGTGTAGCTCAGTGAATAGCGCCCCACTGCCTCCTTGCCGACCAGCGCGCCGAGAATCAGGCGGTCGCTCGACACGCTGATCCACAGTGCCACCGTGTGTGGCAGCGTAGCCACAGAATACTTCAGCATACTCTTGACGGACACATCGGACTGGTCGGACCTCGCCGCCCGCCGTGCGCCGCGCGCCACCAGCGTCACCAGCAAGGCCGCCAGCGTGAAATTAACGGCGCTGAGCAGGGCAATGAAGCCGTCGATCGAGACCAATTTTGCGTAGCACAGGAACAACAGCGCCGCGAATAGCGCGGTCTTGACCGTCGAAAATTTAAAGATGAGCCCGACGCGCTCGGATCCCTGCAGGTAGGCGATCGCGGCCACGAACATCGCCTCGCAAGCACCCAGGTTGACGCCCATCGCCGACCAGCGCAAGGAAGGGAACTGCCACGCGACGAGCGTGCCCAGAAGGAACACGGCCGCCGCAGCGCCCGCGACGTAGCCGAGCAGGCGACCCGCCCTTGCCGGATTCTGGCCCGACTCCCTGGCCAGGGCAACGGTGGTATTGAGGGTCAGCAGCGGGATCGCCAGCTGGGCGATGGTCTGGGTCAGGATGTACTGCCCCACCTCGGCCAGCGGATACGACCGCGCCAGCGCAATCGATGCGAGAAAAACAATCGCCCTCTGCAGTCCGGTGCTAGTGGAATAAATCAGTATGAGTTTTAGCATTGCGGACTTCGACGACGAGCAGCGGGCAGCCTGCCATCCTTTTGAGAATAAAGTGGGCCGCGTGGTGCGGCCTGAATGACGGAACTAACCGACGGCGCTGCGCGTACTACCGACGCGCATTATTGTATCCGAAATGCAGTCGGCGATCCATGCATGCGCAGGCGCGAAGATATGATGGCCATCGTCCGGCGTGATCCAGTCTCGCTGTTCGGCGGTCCTTGAAAAAATATCCACGATTTCGATCTTCCCCGGGAACTCGGAGCGGAATGACGAAATAATCGCGTTATATTCCTCGATATTCCGGAGGATATTGTAGGAGCGTTCGGTCAACACTGCGCCGGGAAAGGCGATATTAATCAGGAATATCTTGTCAACCGGGTTATGTTCGACTATTTCGGATAGCAGCTTGCGGTAATTCGATTCGAACTGCTCCTTCGGCACCAGGGTGCGCGGAAACAGGCGCGTCAGGTCGTAGCGGTAGCGCGACTTCAATTTCACGTAAGCGCGAAAGAGTGGGCGGAACGGCGCCACCCGGTTGGCCACGAAGCCAATTGCCCGCTCGAACGACGAGAGCAGGCGCGGTGCGCAGTCGACGATACCGAGATGCACCACTGCGTAGTCGGCCGATGCCGCGCGCACATAAGTACGCAGGAACGCCTCCTTGATGCTGCGCGCGGTCGAATTGTCGCTGGCGGAATAATTCGCGACGAAGCTGCCCCCGCCCAGCTTGCGGCCGAGGAGGAAGGCATAGGTCGACTGCAGGTCCACGCCTTCCCACGGCCGCGGCGCGCCGAGCGAATCGCCAACGATGATGACGGTACGTTCCATCACGGATTGATCGATTTGTACGTGCCGAGGTGGCTGGCCTGCTGCTGGATCGACAGCAAAGTTTCTGGAGCATCAAGGAACGCAACGGTCTGGCGGTAGAACCCCGGCTTGAACTCGACATCGAGTCGGTCGTCGATCTCTACCGGCTCCTGTGCAACGCTGCCGATTTGCTGGATCAGCAGCTTCTCGAGCGGACGGAAGATCAGGCGGTGGCGGCTGGTGATCATTTCCACGCTCCAGCGGCCAGGGCCTTGCCAATCGGCAAAATACGAGAACAGCGCGCCCGACTCAGTGGCGCCGGAACCGACATGGCGTGCGTGTCGGTGCCACGGCAACTCGCCCGCGGTCAGGGCATGCAGGGTGGTTGGCCAGCCGCCCAAGTGGAATGCGAGGTCGACCACGTGGCTGGAATTGTGCAGGAACCATTCTTCCTTGACGCCCGCCTCCTTGACCAGCGGTTCAATGCGGTGCGACCATTCGGTGAATTCGAAATGGAAGGTGCGCACGCCACCGTCGTCCGCGATGATTTCCTGCGCCTTCAGGGTCGAGGCATGGAAGCGGCGATTGTAGCCAACCCGGATATCGCAGCCGGCACGTTCGGCCTTTGCCGCAAGCTGTTCGATTTCATCGAAGCTGCCGGCACCAGGCTTTTCCACCAGGATTTTCTTGACGCCAAGGTCGACCAGCTGGCCAACCGCCTTGCCCAGTTGTGCTTCGCCAACCGCGACGATGGCAACGTCAGGATACTGTCCGCGCGCGGCCAGTGCCTCCATGCCGCCTGGGATGGCGGGCACGCCCGTGGCGGCCTCGAAGCTGGCGCAGCCGGCTTCGCCGCGTCCGTGCGCTACCACGCTGTGACCCAGCGCCTGCAAAATATTGGCGTATTCGATTCCGATCGGACCGACGCCCAAGAGCAAAATTTCCATTCTATTTCCTTCTTATCAGGTTACCGGGCACATGGCGCCGAAGTCCGAACCGTTTGCCTTCGCGCCCGCCAGAAGCGCCGACAGCGTGGCCACATGGGTTGCCGCCGCCTCGTCATAGGTCGGCAGACCGCAATCGACGCCGTCGAGCATGGCCTGCACGATGGTGGCCGTCAACTGGCTCTGGAACGGCGCCGCCATCTCGCCCGCCTGCTCGCCCCAGCCGTTGGCCGCGGTTGCGCTGTAGAGCTGGCTGGTGACCACGTTCCAGCGCTGCTGCAGTTGCGGGTGGAATACCGTCACCGTGAACGGCGCCTCGCCGGTCGCGTACGACCGCTGGCGCAGGCGTCCGCCCCCTTCGACTTCGGTAACCAGTTCGCCGGTGAACTCCTTGAAGCCCGCGCGTTTGCTCTCGATCACCACGGGGTCGAGGCTGGCAAGCTGCGTTTTCTTGCCGGCCCACAGGAACTCGGCAATATCGGTGTTATGTACCGCATTGCAGCCGAGGCCCCAGTTACTTCCGGTAATGATGACCTCAAGGTTCGGATCGTTATGGAACTGCTCTCGCAGCGCGATGAAAAACGGCCACAGACGCTGGGCGCAGTTGACCCAGGTTGTCTCGCGCAGCGAACCGAGCAATCTGGCTGCCGCGTCGTACTGTGCCAGTTCCTGGAACAGCACCTTTTCGAGCAGCAGCTTGCCGACCCGTGCGTGCGCCAGCAAGCGCTCGAGCACGCCAAAGCGAACGTGGGCGGCGGTGGCGACGATCACCACGTCCAGCTCGACGGGCAAGGCCTCAATCGTGGCCAGGGCCGTGACCGTGGTGCCGTTACCGGCATTGACCGCCTCGAAGCGCTCGAGCGCCACGGCGGTGGATGCTTCGGACGGGTCGACGATATAGATGTCGAGCGGCTGAGCGATCTTCGCCAGGCCCTGCAGGTGCCGGCTGCCCAGCTGCCCCGCACCAATTACTGCAATTTTTTTGTTCATTTGTTTGCTCACGTTATTCAAATCCATTCGGTGCCTGCGCACGCTCGCGCTGCGGTCCGCGTCCTTACCAAGCCGTCCAGCCGCCGTCGACCTGCAGGTTCTCGCCCGTCACCCAAGACGACAAGTCGCTGCAGAAGTACACCACCGCACCCATGAAATCCTCTTCCGTCCCCATCCGCTTCAGGGGCGTGCGCGCGACGTATTTCGACGCGAAGGATTCGGGCTGGTTGCGCGCCACGCCGCCCGGGCTGATGCAGTTGACCCGCACCTGTGGCGCCATCACGGTCGAGAGCCAGCGCGTCAGCTGCACCAGGCCGCCCTTGCTGACCGCGTAGGCGGCCGGGTTGCCCATATGGGTGCCGTCGTACAGCGACATGTCGGGTCCGACCACGCCATAAATCGAGCCCACGTTGAGAATCGCACCGTGGCCCCCGGCACGCAGCAAGGGCGCCATTTGCTGGCTCAGGTGAAACGCCGCGGTGACGTTGACTTCCATCGCGCGACGCCAGGTCTCGATCGATTGCTCTTCGAATGGCGCAACCCAGCCCTGCAGTTTGCTGTCGCCGACGAAGCCGGCATTGTTGACCAGAACATCAAGCCTGCCGAAGCGTTGCTCGACGAGCGCGGCAAGCGTGCTGCGCCGCTCTTCGGATTCGAGGTCGATCGCCGCCGTGGCGACGTCGACGGCCCAGCGCGCGCGCAGTCGTTCGGCGGCTTCCGCAAGCTGGGACTCGGAGCGGTCGATCAGCAGCAGCGCACAGCCCTGCTCGGCCAGCGCATGGGCCATGGCCATGCCGATATGGCCGCAGCCGCCGGTGATGGCGGCGACCCGCCCTTTCATCGAAATCATGTCGGAAATCTGGCGCATCTTAGTTCGCTTTCATTTCAATTCTTGTTATCGGCGCAGGCCATTGCGGCGATCGCCTCGGCGACGCGGAAATCGAACGGCGTGTCAATGTCGAGCGCACGTTCCTGCGGCACCACGACCGCAGCTACCCTACCCTCGAAAATACCATTCGCGCGCAGCACGAAGTCGGGCCGCGCCGCGTAGGCGACGGTGGTGATATCGAACATCGCCGGTGCATCCTGCCGCCGGCTTACTTTGCCTTCCGGCCGGATCACGAGATCCACATAACCGCCGTCGCCGTGCTTGACCATGTTGAAATACGGGCTTCGGTTGGCTTCGGTGACGGTGATGGCAATGTCGGCCTGCGGGTCATCGGCCAGCGCGCGCAGCACGCCTTCAACGTCTTCGACCGAGCGAAACGGGGACGTTGCGGGCAAGCTGACAAACAGGTCAAATGGCCCGCGCTCGGCGCGCACCCACTCGATCGCATGGCGCCACGCCAGCCATTCGCTGGACGTATCCTGGGCCAGTTCGGCGGGCCGCAGGAACGGCACCTCGGCGCCGAACTGGCGCGCGACGTCGGCAATGGCTGGGTCATCGGTCGAGACGATCACGGCTTCGATGCCGCGCGCGGCGCGCGCCACCTCGATCGCATGGGCGATTAGCGGCTTGCCGCCGAGCGGCTTGATGTTCTTGCCTGGCACCCCTTTCGAGCCGCCGCGTGCGAAGATGAAAGCGATCGCGCGGGTTTCAGAAACGGCCATGGTGGTCTACCTTTACAGTCTGTTGGGTTTGCATGGAGGTACGCGCGGCGTCGATCACCGCCATCACGTCGAGGCCCTGGGCCACGGTCGTGATGGTGGAGCCATCGAGGGCCGACGGGCGCAGGAACTCCTCCAGTTCCTCGAGATACATCTGATTGCGGTCAGCCAGCGGATAGTGCAGCTGCTCCCACTGGCCGGTGGCGGCACGGTACAGCTCGAGACGGTCGCCCAAGGCATTCCACACGAGCGTGCCGTCGGTGCCGATGAAGCGGCAGCTGCGATGCACAGCGCGCTGCAGGAAATCGAGGTGCACGTTGACCAGCCGGCGCGGCTCCCGGTATTCCAGGCACAGCTCGACCATGTCTTCGACATCGATCTCGAGGTCGCCGATGCGCCCGCCCTTGGCCGCGACGGTGTCGGGGGCACCGAAAATCCACAGCAAATAGTCGAGTTCGTGGCTCAGCTCGAGCAGCGCGCCGCCGCCCAGCTTCTTCTGCGCCGACACGCTCTCGCTATAGTTGCTGCCCGGGCGCCAGTCCGGCAGGTATTGACCGACCTCGGCCCGGACACTCAGCACGCGTCCGATGGCGCCTTCCTGCAGCAGCGCGCGCGCCCGTACCAGCGACGGCAAGAAACGCAGGTTATAGCCCACCCCGGTCTTGACCTTGCGCGCGTCCACCAGCTCGGCGAAAGCGCGCAAGCCCTCAGTACTGTCCGCCAGCGGCTTTTCGACCAGTACCGGTATGCCATGTTCGACCAGCGCCGTCGCCAGCGCCAGGTGAACGTTGGCAGGGCTGGCCACGATGGCCGCGTCCGGTGCAAACGCAAGCGCTTCGGCCAGCGAATAGAACTGCAGGTCTACCCCGGGGAGGCAAGGCTGCCCTGCGGCGGCCTGGGTGCGCAGCACCGCGATGGTCGCCTGCGGACGCAAGGCGCGCAGGTTGGCCAGGTGGCGGCGGCCGATACTGCCCTGGCTGGTCACGAGAAATTTTTCCGCCATTAAATCACCCCTGCCGCAGCGGCGATGTCATCACCATTCCAGGAAGCCCTGCAACAAAGCCAGGCCGGCTTCGCCGCTGCGTTCCGGGTGGAACTGCGTAGCCACCACGTTGTCGCGCTGCACCGCCGCGCACAGTTGATGCCCGCCGTACTCACAGTCGGCCAGGCGGTCGCTGTCGAGCGCAGGCTGGGCAGCGAACGAGTGGACGAAGTACACCGCCGGCTGCCGATCGCGGAAAGGCGCCAGCAGGGAATCATTCCAGTTGCGCCCATTGGCCGGGACCAGGTGGCCCCAGCCGATGTGCGGCACGCGTTGCGGCTTTCCGTCCACGGTCAGGTTCGGCACGCCCACGACCTTGCCTGGAAGGATGCCCAGGCCGCGGTGTTCGCCGAACTCTTCGCTCACGTCGAACAGCATCTGCATGCCCACGCAAATGCCGAACAGCGGCCGTCCGCTCTGCGCGAACTGGCGCACTGCGTCATCCAGTCCGCGCGATGCCATCTCGCCGATGGCATGCTCGAAGGAGCCCACGCCCGGGACAACCAGCCGGCTCGCGGCGAGCGCCTCGGTGGCGTTCTCGGTCACGTGCACTTCGGCGCCGCATTGTTCGAATGCTCGGGCCACGTTGAGCAGGTTCGCCATGCCGTAATCCAGCAAGGTCACACGTTTGTCTACCACTTTTCAACCTTTCTGACTGGTAATTTCTTGTCCAGGGCAGCCTGACGGATTTGCTCGATGGACATGCGGCCGTAATGCAGCACGTCGGCCATCGACAGCGCGTCGGCTTCGCCGTCCACGGCCGCTTCGATGGCATGTTCGATCGTGCCCATGCCGCCGCTGGCGATCACCGGGACCGGCACGGCCCGGCTCACTGCGCGGATCAGCTCGGTATCATAGCCCTTGCGGGTGCCTTCGCGGTCGACCGCAGTGACCAGTATTTCGCCGGCGCCGAGTTCCACGCCGCGCGTCACCCATTCGATCACGTCCAGCCCCGTGCGCTCGCGCCCGTTGTCGGTGTACGCCTCCCAGCGCCCCGGGGCGATCTGCTTGGCTTCGATCGACAACACCATCGCCTGCGAGCCGAACTTGCGCGACACTTCTGTGATCAGAGCCGGCCGCGCGATCGCGGCCGTGTTGATCGCAACCTTGTCCGCGCCGGAGCGCAGAATGTGCTTGGCATCGTCGACCGAGCGGATGCCGCCGCCGACGGTGATCGGGATGAATACCCGGTCGGCAGTACGGCGGATGATGTCGCTTAGATTATTCCGGCCGTACAGGCTGGCCACGATATCCATGAACACCAGTTCATCGGCCCCGCCCTCGTAATAGCGCAGCGCGAACTCTTGCGGGTCCCCCATAACCCGCAAACCTTCAAGGCGAATGCCCTTGATCAGGTTTGGCCCCTTGATATCGAGGCGGGGGATGATGCGCAGCTTGCTCATTTGCCCTCGTGCCACACAGCGTGACGCAGTTGCCACTGGCCGTTTTCCCACTTCCACAGATGCGGGCTACGGAAGGAGTCGGCCAGGCGCGCGAAGTACTCGCGGTCCATGGTCGGCTGTTCGAACATCTTGCTGGCAATCGGGAACTCGTTTGCCGGGATGCTCAGGTACTTGAAAATCTCGTCGGCAAAGCGTTCCGGCCACTCGTGGTCGAAGCGCTTGACCAGGGCCACGCCCTCTTCGCGGGTAATGTCGCCCGAGCGGATTTCCTGCGCCGCATCGTAGCTTGCGCGCCCCAGGCCGAACTTTACGCCGGTGGTGTAATAGTGGAAGTCGTCGATCCGGTCGTCGATGCTGTTGTACTTGCTATAGGTGCCTGGGGTACGTTCCGGCGACGCCTCGAAACCGCCGTGCTCGACCGCATAGTAGTAGCAGCTTTGCGGATGCCACTTCAGGTAGTAGCCGAGGTAGTGCACTTCAGTCTTCTGCTCTTCGATCTGATGCGGATCGGCCGGCAGGTAAGGCAGCAGGTCCTGCTGCTCGACGCCGTACTCGCTCTTGAGTTCCGGCACCGACACGCCGCCCAGGCTGACCTTCGACTGGTCTTCCGCAGTGAAATAGGACCAGTCGCGCTTCGCGCTGTCGGTATCGCCGATCGGGTTGCCGTACTCGGCCTCGTTTTCGCCGAAGAACACCAACGGGATCTTGTGCAGCAGCGCCATCTTCGGCGCAAGCGACTTTTGACCGAACATGAATGCCTGGAACGGATGGAACAGGTTGTCCACCGCCAAACGGGTGAGCAGGCGGTGCACGCGGCCGTTCGGGGTCATCAGCAGGTTGTCATGTCCCGCGTGGATCCAGCGCTGGAAATTCTGGAAACCCCACTCGGTATAGACGTGCGGCGCCCAAGTAACGGTCAGCGGGTGCATGCCGTATTTGGTGCGCAAGATGTGCGATGCGAAGAAACTGTCCTTGCCCCCCGATCCCGGAACGATGCAATCGTAGCTGCCATCCTTGCTTCGGTGGCGGTCGCACAGTTCGCGCAGCGCGCGCTCGCGCTCGTCCCAGTCGATGGTGCCCTTCTTCTTTTCGGCGAAATTACAAGCATCGCAGACGCCGTTTTCATCGAAGTGAATCGTCTTCTTCTGGGTGGCCTTGGTATGGGTGTATTCGACGGCGGAGTTCGGACGCTGGTTCGAAATCACGCATTTGACGCAAAACTGCACATCCGAAGGCAGGCCGTATTTGGTCTCTTGCGCGTGCTCGTCGCCGACGAATTTCGACTTGTCGGTCTCCTGGGGATACGCGATCTGGTTGTTCTTAGGGTCCATGGTCTACTCCTGTAAAGTTGATGTGCTGGGTTGTTGGTTGGCGCGCTTGAGGTCTTCAGGCCGCCCGATGTCCATCCAGAGTTCATGCATCGGAAACGCGATCGTCTGCGCCCCTTCCGCGGCAATCCGCTCGAATAGTGTGGGCATGTCGCAGAGCTCGCCCGGATTAATCTGCTCCAGCGCGCCCGGATCTAGCACGTAGATGCCGGCGTTGACGTGGGAGCGGTGAATCGGTTTTTCTTCGAATTCGACAATCTTGATGCCGTTGGTGCGCACCACGCCGAATGGGTGCTGCCATTCGTGCTGGCGGACGGCCATGGTGGCGCCGGCCTTTTGCTGGATGTGGAAATCGAGCAGCTCGCCATAGCGGATGTCGGTGAGCACGTCGCCATTAGTAACGATGAACGGTAACTCCGGGCGCGGCAGGTAGCCGAGCGCCCCTGCCGTACCGAGCGGCGTGGTCTCGTGCAGGTAGGTGATATTCACATCCCATTTGCTGCCGTCGCCGAAGTGGTCCTGGATGACGTGGCCGAGGTAGTGCAGCGACAGCACGAAATTGTAGAAGCCCTCGTCGCGGGCGCGCTCGATGATATGTTCGAGCATGGGCTTGCCATGCACCGGCAGCATCGGCTTGGGGCAGTTCTCGGTAAATGGGCGCAGGCGCTTGCCGAATCCGCCGGCCATGATGACAATCGTGTTCGGGCGCGACGCGGGCGCCAGCACCTCGTCCCACAAGTGCATGCCGACAACATGGCGACTTTCATCCACCATCGGCAATTGGTGCTTCTTGTTCGCGCGCATCAGGTGGATCACCATATCGCGCCCCATTTCCGGCGTCACCACCATCGGCGAGCGGTACATGATGTCGGCGACCGGCCCCTTCAGGTCGAGTCCGCGCAGCAGCGCACGCCGCACGTCGCCGTCGGTTATGGTGCCGAGCAATAAATTGTCGTCATCGACGACCAGGCAAATCTGCATGCCGGTGGCGTCGAGCTGCCGGATCGCTTCCTGAATGCTGGCCTGCGGGCCAACAAGGGTCTTGCGCCAAAGATGGCCATCTTGATTATGCATATTCTGTCCGTGAGATGGGCTGCGGGTATTAAGAATGGAGGCGCACCGGGGCGCCCAGGACGCGAGCGCCGGCGCTTGCGTTCCTGACCAGGGTGGCGCCCGCACCGATCACTGCGCCGGCGCCAATCGCGATGCCCTGAATGACCGTCGCGCCGGCCCCGACGAAGGCGCCATCGCCGACGGTCACGCCGCCGCAGAGCGTGGCGCCCGGCGCGATGTGCACATCTGCGCCGATGTGGCAATCGTGGTCGATGCCGGCACGCGTATTGATGATGGTGTTGGCGCCGATGGTACAGCTGGGCTGGAGGACCGCGCCCGCCATGACCTGCACGCCTGGCGCCAGCACCACGCACGGGGCCACCCAGGCGGCGGGATGCACCAGCGGAGGGAAGGTGTAGCCAAGACCGCTGAAACGGAGGAACAGCGCCTGCCGGCGGCGCTCGCCAACCAGCTGGCCCAGCCCATTGATGACACCCACCTCTGCGATGGAAAATTTCAGCAGCGCATCGTCCGCCCCAAGCACGGGCACGCCATTCCACGACGGCACTCCCTGTGCGTCGAGGAATGGGTCGCAGACCCCGGCCAACTGGTGGCCGGCTGCAACGAGCAAGGCATGCAGAACGCGCGCGTGGCCACCCGCGCCGAGCATTACCAGACGCAGCTTGTCTTGGGACTTGCTCATGGTGCGATCAGGTCGCCGGCGCGGTAAGCACGTGTACTGCGGGTCCCGACCAGCGACCACAGATCCGCCGAGGCGAGGCCGGCGCCGCAACGCGCGGTGGCCAGGTCGTCGCGTTCGATCAGTGCACCAGCAACGAGATCGCGCGCGGCGACCACTTGCTGGCGCGCTGCCTTGCGTGTGTCCCATTCGCTTGGCTGCGGACACTTGGCGCCATCGCCCAGCACACCCTGCATGGCGCGGATATCGCGCACCATGCTGGCAAGTTCGTCCGGCTCGAGCGATGCCTTGTGGTCCGGCCCCGGCAGGCCGCGGTCGGTGGTGAAGTGCTTTTCGATGACGCAGGCACCGCGCGCCACTGCCGCGACCGGGACGAGCGTACCTTCGGTGTGGTCGGAGTAGCCAACTGGCAGCGCAAACGCCTGCGCCAGGGTATCCATGGCGCGCAGGTTCACTTCATTGAACGGTGTCGGATATTGCGAGGTACAGTGCAACAGGGTCACGCGGCCCTTCAGGCTGGCACGGATCTCGCTGCGGCTCCACAGGCGCCAGACTTCTTCCAGGCCGGCCGGCTCAGTTGGCGAATTGATCGCGTGCGCAATCACGGCCAGTCCGAGCTCCACTTCGGACAGGGTCGCCATGCCGGTCGAGACGATCAACGGACGCCCTGAATGGGCGAAGCGCCACAGCAATGGTGCGTTGGTCAGCTCGCCCGATGGCACTTTGAATACCGGGATACCCAGGCCGACGAGGAATTCGAGGCTTTGCGTGTCGAACGCGGTCGACAGGAATTCGATGCCGCGCCGGCGCGCATGGGCCTGCAGCTCCAGGTGCAGATCGTAAGGCAGCTCCAGCCGCTGCAGCATCGACAGCTGGCTCTCGGCCGCATCGGTGTGCTGCTTCTGGTAGGCCGCCTTCGGCGCGCTGGAGGACGCGAGCTTCTGCGCATTGAAGGTCTGGAACTTGACCGCATCGGCACCGGCGCGGGCCGCCACATCGACCAGTTCGAATGCGAGTTCGCGCGAACCGTTGTGGTTCACTCCGGCCTCGGCAATGATATAGACGTGATTTGGGTCGGTGGCACTCACTGCGGTTCCTCGATGTCGTAAAAATGCTTGTCAAACGGCCACGGGTCTGTTTCCAGTACCGAAACGATGGCCGCCGCTGCGTTGCCCTGTCCGTAAGGGTTGGTGGCGCTGCGGCAGAGCTCGCGAAACGGCTCCGACAGCACCTGGCCGATGGCCGCCGCGATCGCGTCCTCGTTCGCCGCACAGTTCAGGACCGACTCGGCCGCCAGGCGGCCAAGCTGGCGAGCGCCGACATTCACAGTCGGCACGCCGAATGCGGGCGCCTCGATGATCCCGCTCGACGAATTGCCGATCATGGCCGCCGCGCTGCCAAGTGCGCTGTGGTAACGGCGAAAACCGAGCGAAGCAACCGCGCACACGCGCTCGGGCTGGGCCGCGGCATAGGCCTGGACCATGCGGATCAGCTCGCGGCCGCCGTTATCGGCGTTCGGATAGGTGATCAGGACCTGATGGTCCGGAAACCGGTCCAGCGCGCTCAGCAGCGCAGCGAAGGTCGCCTCCGGCGCCTCGTCCATCTGCGTGACGGGATGGTAGGTCACCAACAGGTAAGGCTGGCGCAAGGCGAAATCCAGGCTCGCGCACAGCGCATCCATCGGCATCCTGGTCGCGCGCATGAAATGGTCGAGTCCGATCGCGCCGACGTTAAACACGGTCGATGGCTGTTCACCCATCTGGATCACGCGCTGGCGGTAGCGTTCGGCCGCGACGAAGTGCAGACTGGCCATCTTGGTAATGGCGTGACGGATGGCGTCGTCGAACGCGCCCTCGGAAATCTCGCCGCCGTGGACGTGCGCGATCGGAATCTTCATGATCAGCGCCGTCTGGGCGATGGCCAGCGCCTCGAAACGGTCCCCCAGGATGATCAAAATGTCCGGCTTCATGCGCTCGAGCGCATCGGCAAAGCCGATCAGCCCCAGGCCCATCGATTTGACGACCCCGACCGCGGAATTGGACGACACCAGCATCTCGACTTTGGCGTCGATCTCCCAGCCATCCTTTTCGATCTCGCGCACGGTTTCGCCGAATTCGGGTGACAGGTGCGCACCACTGACGAGCAGTTGCAGCTCCAGGCCAGGGCTCGCTGCGAGGTCTTCGAGCAGGAAGTGCAATAGGCCGAACTCGGCGCGCGTGCCGGTGAACACGGCGACCTTGCGCGTCATCGCAGCATCTCCGCCGAAACGCTGCTCGGGAGATTGACGACACGCTGCTCCAGCCATTCGGCATTGCTCAGGTCGCCGCGCAGGCAACCGGCGTACATCGGCAGCTTGCTCATCAGGGTCCAGATTGGGCGCGTCATGACCTGCTGGTCATTGGTTGCCTTGAGCAGGTCGTCGCGCGCGGCGCCGTTTTCGCAGATGACGGCGTTGAGCCAGTAGTTCGAACGGCATCCTTCCGGCTCGCTGACGAATTGCAGGGCACTGCCCTTGAGCAGGTCGGCGTAGCCCGCGGCAAGCGCGCGCTTGGCCAGAACGAAGCTTTCCAGCTTTTCCATCTGGGCGCAGCCAAGCGCCGCATTCAGGTTGGGCAGGCGATAGTTGTAGCCGATCTCGTCATGATAGAACTCATAGGCGTGTGGGCGCTTTGCGGTGGTGGTCAGGTATTTCGCCTTCGCACCAAGCGTCGCATCGGTCAACAACATACCGCCGCCGCCCGTCGTGACAATCTTGTTGCCGTTGAAGCTGAGTGTGCCGATCAGCCCAATGGTGCCAGTGTGGCGGCCCTTGTACAGGCTGCCGAGCGATTCGGCTGCGTCCTCGATCAATGCGATATGCCATTCGGCGCACACCGCCACAAGGCCGTCGATGTCGGCCGGGTGCCCGAAAGTGTGCATCGGCATGCACGCGCGCAACGGACGGGCGCCGTTTTTGGTGCGGCACACGCCGTCGTCGCCGACTTGCGCGTGCTCCGACAACCAGAGTCGCAAGGCTGCCGCCGACATGCCGAGCGTGTCGCGGTCGACATCGATGAACACCGGCTCCGCGCCACAGTAGGAAATCGCGTTGCAGGTGGCGACGAACGTCAACGATTGCGTCAGCACCAGGTCGTCGCGGCCGACGCCGGCCAGGACCAGCGCCATGTGCAGCGCGGCAGTACCATTGACCGTGGCAACCGCCCGCTGCGCGCCGGTATATTGCTCGGTGTCGCGCTCAAAGCGATCGACGAAAGCGCCCACGCTCGACACGAACGTCGACTTGACCGTCTCGACGACATAGTCGCACTCGTTACCTACGAATAAGGGCGCGTGCAACGGGATGAAGTCGTTGCTTTGATACTGTTCGCGGATGAAGCTGATAAGCGGCTGATGCATGGTCGGTCAGACGTTATAGATGTGGGCTTTGTATTTGGCCAGGTTGGCCGGCTGACGGAACCATTCGATGGTTTCTTCCAGCCCGCGGCGCAGGTCGTACGCAGGCTCGAACCCCGTCAGGGCGCGGATCTGGCTGTTGTCGCACCAGAGGCGGAACACTTCCGACTTGCCGGGACGCAGGCGCTCGTCGTCGACCAGGAACTCGACGTCGCTGCCCATGATGTCGCGGATCATGCGCAGCGTATCGCCGACCGAGATTTCGAAGTTCGAACCGATGTTGACGGTCTTGCCGATCGCTTCGTCGCAGCGAGCCAGGGCCAGGAACCCGCGGCAGGTGTCGGTGACAAAATTGAAGTCACGCGTCGGGCTGACATCGCCCAGCTTGATCTGCTTGATGCCGTTGGCGATCTGCGTGATGATCGTCGGGATCACCGCCCGCGCCGACTGGCGCGGGCCGTAGGTATTGAACGGGCGGGCAATCGTCAACGGCAGGTTGAACGCGTTAAAGAAACTCATGGCCATTGCGTCAGCGCCAATCTTGGAGGCGCTGTACGGCGACTGCGCCTGCAGCGGGTGCTTTTCGTCGATCGGCACGTACTGGGCAGTGCCGTAGACTTCGCTGGTCGAGGTGTGGATAACGCGCTTGACGCCATTCTCCAGCGCCGCCTGGCAGATATTCAGGGTGCCCTTGATGTTCGTATCGACATAGCTGTCGGGTGCCACATACGAATACGGGATCGCGATCAGCGCAGCCAGGTGGAACACGATGTCGACATTCTTCGTGATGTGCTTGCAGTAGTGGGGGTCGCGCACGTCGCCCTGCAGCACTTCGACGGAATCGAGGCAATCGATGTCTTCCAGCCAGCCCCAGTTGTTAAAGGAGTTGTACTGCGACAGGGCCTTGACCTTGTAGCCTTCCTTGACCAGCATTTCGACCAGGTGGGAACCGATAAATCCATCCGCGCCCGTGACTAATACATTTTGCATCTCAACCCCTAAATCTATAGTTCTATCGTTAAACCAATGCCCTGCTGTCATTCAATAATGCAGCGGGATGTCGGAAGCGGCATCACGAACGCCCTACGGCGCGCAAGCACCTTGGCAAACGCCGTACATCCGTCCCGATCCCGGGCGACACCTCGCCTGTGCCTATGTCCGGCGTCCGCGCAAGTAGGCGCTCAACGTGTTCCATTTTTCGAACCGTGCCCGATCGCGCCATGGGCCCTGCGTCACTTCCAGCAGGAATGCCAGGGCGACGGCCAGGAACGAGGCGATCGCGACCGATATCAGCACGATTGCCGCACGCTTCGGCTTCACGCTGCGCTCGGGAACGAGGGCCGGGTCGAGCACCTGAATGACCGACGAATCCCGTGCCTCCTCCAGGCGGGCCATCTCGAACTGGCGCGCCAGAATTTCATACAGCATCTGGTGATACTTGACATCACGCAGCAGCTTGATGTTGTCCAGTCCAGCCTTGTTGGCCGGGGGCGCACCATTCGCGCCGGCCGGGCCGCGACCGTTTTCGAGCCGGCCCAGTTCAGCCCTGAGGCTGGTCAATTCTTCCTGGGTGCGCCGGAATTCGGGGTTTTGCCCAGTGACGAAGGCGCGCATCGAATCGAGCTCGATTTCTTTGGCCGACGCCTGGGCGCGCAGCCGGCCCACCGTTTCGAGCAGGCCGCGGCTCTCGGCGTCAACGCTGATCACACCGCGGGTGTCGAGTGCCTGCTTGAGCGAGACTTCCGCGGCGGCAAGGTTGTTTTTCGACAACTCCAACTGCTTTTCAAAAAACAGGCGCCGCTGCGATGCCTCCGTGACCGCAAGGGTCTTGGTCATTTGCATCAATTCGTCGACATACCCGTTCGCCAGATCAGCCACGGCCTTGCGGTCCTTGCCTTCGACCTCGATTGTCATCAGGCCATCTTTTCCAGCGTTGATGGCTGTATTTGCTTCGAGTTCCTTGCGCGTTAGCTCGGGCGATTCGGTGCCGTAGGCTTTCATCAGGTCGAAACGCTTGATCAGGCGATCGGCGACGGTGCGGCTCTTGAGCATCCCGACGTAGACATCATTCGGGCTTTTGAGTCCGGCGGCGCCAGCCACCATGCCGGCAGCCCCACCCAACTGGGACAGGAGCGCCGCCGCGCCTGATTGCGCCTGCTGTGGCGGCAGCAACGTGGTGCCGGACCGGTAGACCGGCGGCAGCGCCAGAGCAATACCCAGCGCAACGACACCGGCGACAAGGGGCAGACCGACGACCAGCTTCTTGCGCTTGGCAAGAACGATCATCACGTCAATCAAACCGATCCGGCGCGAAGCCGGCTCGATTGCGGACGGCAAGACAAAGGTCTGGGTCTCACTCATTGCATCTCCATCATTGGCTTGCCAACACCAATTGCTCCATCACGAGCGCTCCTAAAGTCATCAGTACCACTACGCATCGCTTAGTCTCTCAAGGTCTTGATCGCAGCCGCACCCAAGCCGAAGTTCGCAAAGATCTGCGCCCACTCGCGGGTCCCCTTGGTGAACTTGGTCCACGTCGTTTCCTTGTCGAATTTCTCAGGAATGACGATGCTATCGCCCGGCATCACTTCCATGCCGCCGATACCCGTCGACAGCCAGCTGGCCGAACTGTGGGTCATCACCGTACCATCGACGCGAATCACGAACACGTTCTCGACATCGGCGTCGGCCGTCATGCCGGCAATGCGCAAATAGTCCTTCACGCGGCTGTTCGCACGCCACAAGGGCGATGCTTCCACATTGACGGCGCCAAACACGTGCACGAAATCGGGCCGCGCCGGCACGACCAGGCGGTCGCCGTTGGCCAGCTTGAGGCGCGGCAGGGTCGCAAACGATTTCTCGCCTGGATCAAGGCTGAAGGCGATCCGGCCGGTTGGCTTGAGCTGGCGGAAGCGGCGAATCGTCTCTTCCGCGATCTGCGACTCGACCTGGCGCTGCGACGCTGCCGCGGCCGCGTCGGCGGCGCTCATGGCGCCGATATTGGCGATCCCCTTGGCCTGCTGCGAGCGCAGCTGGCCTTCGAGGCGCACGGCCGCTTTCTCCAGGTTCACTTGCTGTTCCTTGCGCACCTGCTCGCGATAAAACGCGGTGCCGAACAGGTAGGCGTTGGCGGTCGTGCCGCCGGCGCGGGCCAGCAGCGACTGCAGCGTTTCGCCGGCGCTCATCTGGTACACGCCCGGCACCTGGACTTCGCCTTCGACGCGCACGAACACGCGGCGCTTGTCCATCGGCACCGCCACGTCCTCATGCGAGAACACGGTGACGGTGTCGCCCGGCTGCAGCTGGACGTTGTCCGGCCCTTGTGGATTGGCGAAGACATTGCCGAGATTGAAAGGAATCAGGCTCACGCTCAGGTCGGCGCGATTGACGCGTTCGACGACCGCGTAGTCCCAGTTGATTTCGTCGATCAGGCCGCCGATACGCGAAGCGATCGAGCGCTCTTCGCCATTCACGGTGCGCTCGCCTTCGCCAAGCGCCTCGGCGCGCCCGATCCCCATCTGTTCGCGCTCGCGTTCGGTCAAGCGTTCGTCGCTGCGCAGTTCGCGCACCTCTTCGCTGGTCGTCACGGCATTGTTCTGGCGCTTGACCGAGCTGCGGGTAATCAGGTATTCGCGGCTCGGGATCAGGTCGCTGATGCGCATGTTCGATTTGAACGGCACGCGCACGGCCTGGTCGACGTTGCCGCGCAAGACGACCGCATTCGAGAAGTCCGGCGTGATCGAGGTGATGTTCAGCACGTCGCCGTTCTTCAGGCTGCGCTTGAGGCCTTGTGCATTCAGGGCGAACTGCTCGACGCTGCGCGGCTGGTTGCGGTTGGCGTCGATGCGCTCGAGGAAGGCGCGGCGCGGATCGGCCACGACCGGCAGGCCGCCGGCCAGGTCGAGCAAGGATTCGATGGTGTCGCCGTTGCCCTTGATTTCATAGATGGCCGGCGCGTTGACCTTGCCGACCAGGGCGACGAAGCCGCCCGCCGGCGGGATCACGATGGTGTCGCCGTCCTGCAACCGAATGTCGCCCGATTTATCGCCCTTGGCAATAAAGGCGTACAGATCGAGTTCGCCGACCAGCTTGCCGGCGCGCTTGACCTGCACCCGGCGCATGCTGCCGTTGGCGGTCGGGCCGCCGCTGGCAAACAGCGTCGTCACCAGGGTCGACAGGCTCGATACGGTGTAGGTACCCGGGCGCTTGGCCTGGCCGACCACGTACACCGTCATCGAACGCAGCTGACCGAAGGTGACGTTGATGTTCACGCCCTTGTACAGGCGCGCGACGGCGGCGCGGATCACGCCTTCTGCCGAACCCGCCTTGACGCCGGCCAGCACGACCGTGCCCACGGTCGGGATCGAAATCGTGCCATTGCGGTCGATCGTGGCCCGGTAATCGATATCGATGGTGCCGGTGCCGCGGATGAGCAGCTCGTCGCCGGGACCGAGCGGCTGGTCGGCCGGCAGCGGGCCGCCGCCGATCGGCGAGAACTGGGATTGCGCGGACTCGAAAAAGCCGGCGCCAAACACGGGCAGGATGCGTCCGGTACTATCCGACAGGAATTTCTGGAACTCGCTGATCACCGGCGCTTCCTGCGCACGCAGGTTGCTGCGCGCTTCGCCCCGCTCGCCCCGCTCCTGGGTACGCTCCTGGCCACGCTGTGCTGCGCCAGGCTGCTGCGCAGGGGCAGCACCCATGCGCTCGCCGTTCGTGATCCGCACCTTCGGTGGGGTGCCTGGCATGGCGGCGGCGCTGCTGTCGCTGCGCGGCAGATCCTGGCCAAACATGTCGTCGCGGCTGACTGCGCTCTGCGCCAAGGCGCCGACGCTGGAAACGGTCAGGGTGACGGCCAAAAAACCGGAGCTAATTTTGAACATTGATAAGGAGCGCGGAGCGCGGTGGACGTATATGAACAGTCCGCTATCTTAACCGAATTCATTGGTGACGGGAAATGGGCTTATCGGCCCGTCCGGGCATTATCGCGTTTTTTGCGCCGGGCCTTCAGCACATATACCACATCGACGCATTGGGTTATCTCAATGACAGCATTTGTTATTGCCCGTTCACACGGCACAGGCGTGCGCGCCCGGCCCTGCGCCCCGGCGTGAGATTGCGCAAAGGCAACCGCCGTGACGCGACCACAATGCCGGATGGCGCAATTCACGTTTTCCGCATTGCCAGGTGAATTGCGGTGCGTGAGAAATGGTGAGAATTAATCTGGCATTTTTCGAAAGAAAACCCATGTCGATACCCGGTCGATTCTGTTTCCAGTTTATCCAGATTCTTATTGCAGCCCCTGCTTTTATGCTCGGGCATACCGCGCTGGCGGCACCGGACGATCCCGCTTTGCAACAGGCTGAATTGCGCAAGGCCATCGCCGAAGCCGACCGCGCAGAATTGCTGGCCCGGCTTCCGCCCGCCTCCAGCCATCCGCTCGAAGGCCGGCTCGACACGCACCAGTTCGGGGCCGCCGGCCTGGTGCGCGCGGTCGACCTGGCCAACACGCTGGCCGGCGAGGTCTGCGCCGCCTTGCCGCAGGACGTCCAGACCACCGTGTACGACCCGGCAACGAGCGCGGGCATCGTGGCTGCGCGCACCGTCAACGATGCGCTGCTGCGCCTGGCCGACGAGCTGGCGCGCCGCAACAAGGAGATGCAGGCCTATCTCGACGCCCACACGCCGCCCGGCGCCGTGGGCGGCACCCTGGCGCTGGCCCTGACCGTGGTGCCGGCCGTGCTGCGCGCCTCGGCCGACACCGCCGCCCTGTTCAAGACCGATGTCGCGGTGTCGGGCCTCGCCTATGGCGACGGAGCGCGCGCGCTGTTCGTCAGCGCCCTGGCCCAGGCTTGCCCGGACCGGATCGTGGGCCTGGGCGGCGGCTATCTCGGCGAACTCGACCTGGAGCAGCACGAGCGCCTGCTCGGCAGGCTGCGCTCGCTCGCCACCCACCGTGCCGATTACGCGAACCGGATTGCGGCCTTGCAAAGACTGGTCGATGCCGCCAAGGGCGACGAGAAGCGCGACCTGGCCGCGGTCGCGACCGCCGCCGGCGCCGCCCTGAAGGGGGTCGACGCCTTCATCGAGTCGCTGCGCGCCGGCGAGCCGGGCGACAAGAGTCCGCTGACGAACGCCGCGCGCTACCTCGGCTATGCGCAGCGCACCGCGGGCGCCCAGGTGCTCGACTTCGAACTGCGCCTGGAAGGCATGAGCATCGTCAAGGACAGCCTGTTTTCCGGTCAGAAGCTGCGCCTGTCGGCCGTCGCCCTGCTCTGGTATCGGGTGCATGCGCCGGATGGGCGCTTGCGCCTGGCGCGCACGCTGCGGCGGATGGGGGAGCCGGTGGAAGTGGATTTGCGGGGCGCGGCCGCCGGCGCCGGGTTTTGGGAGGGGCGTTAGCCGTGATGCGTGGAGCCAGGACTTAGAATTTATTCACCTTCTGTTCGATCGCCCCGAACACCGACTTGCCCTTCTCTCCCAGCATCTCGATCCGGATCGTGTCGCCAAAGCGCATGTAAGGCGTGGCGGGTGCCCCGCTGGCGATGGTTTCGCTGCTGCGCTGCTGCGCAATGCACGAATACCCGGGCGCCAGTGCGCCGCGCCTGGTGCTGTCCTTGTTCGTTACCGGACCGGCGCCGACGATGCTGCCGGCGCCCAGGGCGCGCGTCTTGCACAGGTGCGCGACCAGTTGCGGGAAATTGAAGGCCATGTCGACGCCGGCGTCGGGCTGGCCGACCGGGTTGCCGTTCCAGGTCGATGTCAGGCGCAGGTGCAGCTTGCCGCCGTGCCAGGCGTCGCCGAACTCGTCGGGCGTGACCGCCACCGGAGAAAAACCGGTCGCCGGCCGCGTCTGCAGCGGGCCGCCGCCCTTGGCCAGTTCCTCCGGCATCAGGTTGCGCAGCGCCACCTCGTTGGTCAGCGTCAGGAGGCGGATGCGGCCGTGCGCCTCGTCGGGCGTGGCGCCCAGCGCCAGGTCGTCCATGATGGCGGCGATGCCGGCGCCGAAATCGATGCCCCACTCTTCATGCGCCAGCACGATCGGGTCGCAGGCGCCGAGCAGCGCGCCGCCGCCCTGCGCCATCCAGGGCTCTTCCAGCAAGAAAGTGGGGGGTTCGAGGCCGAGCGCGCGCTGCGCCAGAACCAGGTGATGGGTCCAGGCCGCGCCGCCGGCGAACAGCTGGGCGCGCGGCAGCGGGGCCATGCAGCGGGCGGGATCGAAATCGAAGGCGCGCCGCGCTTGTCCCGCGTTCAGTTGCTGGTACAGGTTCTCCAGCTGGGGCGCGATGAAGGCCCAGTCATCCAGGGCCGCCTGCAGGGTCGGCGCGATGGCGTCGGCCATGTGCGCGGTTTTCAGGTCGCGCGCGACGACGGCCAGCTGGCCGTCGCGGCTTCCGTCCTTGATGCTTGCAAGTTTCATTGGCGGGAAGAAAAATAATCAAGCCGCCATTCTAGTGCACGGCGCCGACGATCAGAACGTGCCGAGCAGGCCCAGTCCGACCGAGCGCTGGAAATAGTTATAGTCGATCAGGCTCTGGCCGTAGCCCGCGAAGGCTTGCGCATAGCCCTTCAGGTTACCCGACAGCGGGAAGGCCCAGGCGGCCTGGACCGCGCTGCGGCTGGTGTGGAAGTTGTGGCGCAAGGTCGACGAATAGGTATTGCCGTTGCGCCGATACGCCAGCGCCAGGTCGCCGCGGCCCATGTAGTCGACGATGTCCGGGTTGTCGTCGTCGTCCTCGCTCAGGCGCTTCCAGACGCGGCCGGTGGCCGAGAAGCCGTCTTTTTCGATGCCGAACTGGGCATAGACCCGGTTCCAGCTGCGCGAGAGCGTGCCCGACTGGCCATTCGACTGGTGGTTCAGTCCCAGGCCGACGTGGGTCAACTTCACGCCGCCGCCGATGTCGAAGGCCAGCGGTGCGATCGCCATGATCTCCGGCTGGTAATTCGTTTCGCGGAAAGGGCTGGAGGCTTTGCCGTTGGCGGCCTGCCAGAAACTGTTCTGGGTATAGCCGAACCACAGGTCGACCGGCTTGCCGAACGCACCTTGCATCATCTTCAGCTTGAAACTGAGCTGGTAGGCCAGTTCGGCTTTCGACAGGCGGATGTCTTCGCCGGCCAGATCGCGGTAGACCTGGTAAGGCGTGTCGTTCGGGCGGTAGGTGCGGGTGGCGATCAGGTAGTTCGCGTGGTGCGGGCGGAACTTGAACAGCCCGCGCTGATACGGCCCATCCAGCTCCCAATGGTCGAGCTGGCTGAACTTGGCGCTGCTTTCGGCCGACGGTTGCGCGGTTGCAACGGCGACAGTGGCGACGCTGGCAGGTGCGCCATCGGCCGGATTGACTACGACGGCCGCCTCGGTGCGCGGCGCGGGCGTCGCGGCCAGCTTGTCGAAGCAGGCAAGGCGCAAGGAATTGTCCGCGATGTTGGCGCAATCGGCGAGCAGCTTGGGGGTTTCCTGCGCAACAGCGTGTGCGGCGTACAGAAGGGGAAGGGAAATCAGGAGGGTACGGTAGGGAAGCGGCATCTTGAGCGGTAATCGGTTGCAAAAATACGCCGTCGCATCCGACTGCATTTATGCGCCGACCACGATCTGACGCGAGTCAATACGCATTCTGCATCAAAACCGCTTTTTCAGTCGCACGCGAACGACCTACCGCGCCGGGCTCAGGCTTGCGTCGGTACGAGCAGGTCCAGTTGGGCCTGTTCCAGGAAGCACCACTCGCCCTCTTTCAAGCCCAGCGATTCCAGCGTCAGGCCACCGATCGCCGAGCGATGCAGCGCGCTGCAATGGTTGCCGGCCGCGGCCAGCATGCGCTTGACCTGGTGGTATTTGCCTTGTTCGAGCACGATTTCGATGCCGTTCTTGCCATGCGCGACACAGGACAGCGCGCGCAGCGGCGCCGGTTCGTCGTGCAGCTGCACGCCCGCCAGCAGTTGCTCGACCAGTTCAGGCGTCACCGGTTCCGCGGTCGTGGCCTGGTACACCTTCGGCACATGGCGCTTGGGCGAGGACTGGGCGTGGATGAAGGGGCCGTCATCCGACATCAGCAGCAATCCCGTCGTGTCGTGGTCGAGCCGGCCCACCGGCTGCACGTCGCGCCAGGTGAACTGTTCCGGCAGCAGGGAGAGCACGCCCGGATGGTGGCTCGGCTTGCGCGAACACTCGAAATTGGCTGGTTTATAGAGGGCGATGTACACGTGTTCGCGGTAGACCCATTCCTCATCGAACACGCTCAAGACCAGGCCATCGGTCTCGACCGTCAGCTTGTAGTTGTCGACGATGGCGCCATTCACGGCGACGTCGCCGTCTTCGATCAGGGCACGGCAATACTTGCGGGTACCGAAACCCTGCGATTGCAGGATGCGGTCCAGGGATAATTTACTCATGGGCGAGACTTTAACAGAAGGCTCGCAGGCGGCAAAGGCGGCCGCTTCTGTTTCCACAAGGATCGAAACAATGCACCTATTTGCGCTAGATCAATCGTAACGGGAGATCCATTGATAGACTTCAATCCCATTAGGAATCGACCTACCGCGGGTCCGGAATCGACGAGGATCTGCTAGGACAAATCACCAAGCAAAACGAGGCCGCCATGCAAGCATTGAACGTAACGCCAGATGATAACGCGACGCCCGCCGTCGCTTCCGCGTCCGTCCGTGCGGCGCGCCTGTCGCTGGCGCGTGCGCAATGCGCCCAGTTTCCCACCCGCCTGGCGCTGGCACGCTGGACCTGCGGCGGCCACGTCCCGCACTTGCGCGGCCACGGCCAGCCGCCCCTGCGCGCCGCCTGGTTTGCCCGCGCCCAGCGCGATTTCCAGGCCTGGCTCGAGCTGGGTGGCTTTGTCCAGCATGAAGACGTTCCGTGCGAATAATCGCCGTCCGAAAGCGGAGGAAGGCAGGACGGCGCCTCTTAATGACGCCCAGTCACTAATCCCCAATCAATTCATGAATTCCACGCACAAATGAAAACGACGGCTTGCGCCGTCGTTTTCGCTCCCAAGAGGAACTGTTACAGTGAGGAATTGAATTCTCTCGATACCGCACGCATGCGGTTTGGTAGTGTCACCAGATTTTTACGATTGCGAACAGGTTGGCACGTGTTATTGATCGCCCCTCCTGGAAAGAACTACAAGATTCACTATAGTGCATCTTACGGAACAATCAAGGACATATTGAGGAGAATCAGTTAAGTTTAGGAAGCGTCGTATGCGACATCGCTTTCAATGCGCCCTCGCCCACCGAGGCGCCGAACTTCTTCAGTACCCGTTCCGGCAAGCCTTCATGCGCCGTGTAATCGACGATGTCTTCGGCCTTGACGATATCGCGTGCGACCGTGTCGACCGTGCCGAAGCCATCGGCCAGGCCCATTTCGACGGCTTTCGCGCCGGTCCAGTACAAGCCCGAGAACATTTCCGGCGTTTCCTTCAGGCGTGCGCCCCGTCCGCTGCGCACCACCGTGATGAATTGCTGGTGGATTTCGTTCAGCATTTCCTGGGCGTGGGCGCGGTGTTTTTCCGACTGCGGGCTGAACGGATCGAGAAAACCCTTGTTCGCCCCTGCCGTCAGCAGGCGGCGCTCCACGCCCAGCTTTTCCATGGTGCCGGTAAAGCCGAAGCTGTCCATCAGCACGCCCACCGAACCGACGATGCTGGCCTTGTTGACATAGATGCGGTCGGCCGCGGCGGCGATGTAATAGCCGCCCGAAGCGCAGATCTCGTCGACCACGACATACAGCGGCTTGTCCGGATAGCCGCGCTTCAGACGCCGGATTTCGTCGACGATGATGCCGGCCTGGACCGGACTGCCGCCGGGGCTGTCGATGCGCAGTACCACTGCGGCCGAACCGGCGTCGGCGAATGCCTTGTTCAGCGAAGGGATGACATTGTCGGCCGCGCCGCTGCCTTCTGCTTCGATCTCGCCGTTAATTTCGATCAAGGCGGTGTGGCGGCCCAGGTTTTCATCGTCGCTGCCGAAGTTCAGGCCGAGATAGGTCCACAGGCCCACCACCACGATGGTCAGAAAGGCAAGCCGGAAGAAGATGCTCCAGCGCCGCGCCGCGCGCCGCTCCTTGATCGTGGCGAACACGAGCTTTTCGAGCGTTTCGCGCTCCCAGTTGCCGGCTGTCGGATTGTCGACAAAGTGGCCGTCAACGTCGTTCTTGATGTTCTCGCTCATTCAGGTTTCTCGGAGCCCCGTGAGTTGAAGGAATGTTTCTGTTTAGTTGCCAGCCGCTTCGGCCGGCAGGCCGACTAGCTCGTCGGGTTGCCAAAATACTTGCCCGCCCACTTCATGCACCCTGATCGGGCGCAGCTTGCCGCCACGGCAGGGACCGCCCGCGCAGACGCCGGTCGTAGGCCGGTAGACCGCGCCGTGGGTCGCGCACATGATGAATTCGCCGCTCGACTCGAAAAACTGGCCTTGCACCCAATCCAGTTCCATCGGCACATGGGCGCAGCGATTCAGGTAGGCGTAAGCGGTGCCATGAAAGCGGACCACGAAGCCGACCGCCGCTTCGCCGAAGATGGACACCGGGAAGCGGACGCCCTCCCCGCCATCGACCAGCCGCGCCGAATCGCAGATCAGCACTTCATGCATCGCACGGTCGCATCGTCGTCACGCGTATTCGGCCAGCCAGGCATGCAGTTCGACCGCCGTCTTGGCCGAGTACAGCGGCCGGCAGGCTTGCAACTGGTCGACCGGATGCGCGCCGTACTCGACCGCAATGGCGGCCGCGCCGGCGTTGTTGGCCATGAGCAAGTCGTGCGTGGTGTCGCCGATCATCACGGTACGGCGCATGTCCTGGCCCAGTTCGCGCGTCAGTTCCTGCAACATCGCCGGATGCGGCTTGGAAAAGGTTTCGTCGGCGCAGCGCGTGGCATCGAACAGCGAGAGCAGCCCGGCCGCGTTCAACGCGCGGTTCAGGCCGACCCGGCTCTTGCCGGTCGCAACCGCCAGGAAATAGCCTTGCTGGGAAAGTTCGTTCAACATCTCGCGTACGCCCTTGAACAACACCAGTTCATGGTCTTTCGTGAGGAAGTGGTAACGGTAGCGTTCGACCATGCGCGGGTACATGGCGGGCGGCATGTCGGGCACCGCCACCTGCATCGCTTCGGGCAGCGCGAGACCGATGACGTGCGAGGCCGCCTCGTCGCTCGGCACCGGCAGGCCGACATCGCGCGCGGCCGCCTGGATGCACTTGACGATAGCGACGGTGCTGTCCATCAGCGTGCCGTCCCAGTCGAAGACGATCAGATCAAATTGCTTTCTTGGCATTTCATCCGGCTCAGCGCCGGCTCCTCTTGTTAATTCGCGGTCGCACGGACATCCGCGCGTTCAATTCATTGCTTGCCCTAAGCTTAACAAGAAACGGTCACATTCCGCAGGCAAGGGTGCCTGCAGGGTCATCGGTTTGCCGGTTTCCGGGTGCGTAAAGGTGATTTTGTAGGCATGTAGAAACATTCGACGCAAGGCGCCGCGCGTCGCATCGGCCTTCTGCAACTGCTTGTTCATCGCGAAATCGCCGTATTTCTCGTCGCCCAGGATGGGAAAGCCGGACGATGCCAGATGAACGCGAATTTGATGGGTACGCCCCGTCTTCAGTTCCGCTTCCAGCAAGGCAAATTTTTCCCATTTGCGCAGCAGATTGAAAATCGTGTGCGATTCCATGCCACCGGCCTGGACCACGACGCGGCGCTCGCCATCCGGGGTCGAGAATTTATGCAGCGGCAATTTCACGTGCTGGCGCTTGTTGATCCAGTCGCCCGCCACGGCGGCCAGGTAGCGTTTATCCGTGTGGCCGTCGCGCATTTGCTCGTGCAAATTGGTCAGCGCCGAGCGCTTTTTCGCCAGCAACAGCAGGCCCGAAGTTTCGCGGTCGAGACGGTGCACCAGTTCCAGGAACTTGGCGTCCGGCCGCGCCGCGCGCAATTGTTCGATCACGCCATAGGACACGCCCGAGCCGCCGTGCACGGCCACGCCGGCCGGCTTGTCGATGACCAGCAGGTGGCTGTCCTCGTGGACGATGCGGAACTCGGCACCCGGCACCGGCGCGGTGTGCGTCTTTTCGGCGATCCGAATCGGCGGAATGCGCACCAGGTCGCCTTCGACGAGGCGGTACAGCTGGTCGATCCGGCCCTTGTTGACGCGCACTTCGCCGGAACGCAGGATGCGATAAATGTGGCTTTTCGGTACGCCCTTGCAGACGCGCAAGAGGTAATTATCGATGCGCTGACCAGCTTCTTCTTCGGTGATCGTGACGAAACTTGCTGCTAACGCCTGCGATGAAGGGGGAACAACATCATTTTGCATCTTCATATGGCCTGTCTTCCCAGAAATTCTCTCTAAGTCCTTCATTTTGAATATATAATCGACAGGCGGCGGTCAAACCTCTGCAGGTGTAAGAATTAAAACGATATTTTACACAGGGGCGCGCTCCATCGGCC
>Ga0213837_1000135_pt1 | contig 129789 bp, 116 predicted proteins | sample SWPATP12_FD_160572 | JGI IMG/M metagenome (GOLD analysis project Ga0213837, IMG submission 160572) | Coastal seawater microbial communities from Marineland, Florida, United States - SWPA TP1 #2 | ecosystem: Environmental > Aquatic > Marine > Coastal | place: USA: Florida | collected 2016-08-06
CAACTCTCGCAAAAGAGAGTAATAGATCAAAACTGGGGGGCTGCGTCAAGAAAATTTAAAACCAGGCGGTTCAAACGGCTAAATATAAAACAGATTTAATTCCTAATTGGGGTGCGAAACGACAGATATATTCGATATTCTCCAATTCAAAATTTTTCAGCAGGTCATCGATGATTTCACGCCCCTTGAGGGCATGGGTCTGCATAATGTGTTTTTCATTTTTATCTCGTTGAGCTTGTCCCTATGCTCGTTCATATCTTTCTTAAACTGAATACTTGGTTATTACTAGTTCAGTTCTGAATTTGTGTCCTAAATCAGGAATAGAATTTGTGATTGATTGCAATTCTTCGGTTGAATACGCGTTTACTCAAAAGGGATGTAAACGCGCTTTTTTCTATGGCAGGAGCAGGGTATGTATGAGTTAAGGTATTTCGCTTACTCGTCTTCAATAACGTCTTCTTGTGCGAACCACTGAGCAATCACGGCCGTGGCCTGGTCAACGCCAGTGCGTTTCAATGATGAAAAGGCCTGAACATGAATTTCACCATTAAGGGCCTTAAGCTCCTTTTTCACTTTTAGTACTTCGGCACTGCGCTTACCCTGCTTGAGTTTATCTGCCTTGGTTAGCAAGGCCAGCACCGGAATTTCGCTGTCCACTGCCCAGTGGATAAGATCTAAATCCAGATCTTTTAACGGATGCCTGATATCCATCAGTACCACCAGGCCTTTCAGGCATTCGCGTTTTTCCAGGTATTCGCCCAGGGCCTTTTGCCATTTCTTTTTCATTTCCAAGGGGACTTTGGCAAAGCCATAGCCGGGCAGGTCGACCAGGCGTTTATTCTCGGCAATTTCAAATACATTGATCAGCTGGGTACGGCCCGGAGTTTTACTGGTTCTGGCCAGGCTTTTTTGGTTACTCAGGGTGTTTAAGGCACTGGATTTACCGGCGTTGGAGCGTCCGGCAAAAGCCACTTCAATCCCGGTATCCTGCGGCAATTTGCGTATATCGGGCGCACTGATGGTAAAGGTCGCTTTATGTAAATTAATTGCTGATGAAGACAAACTCGTTCTCACTTAAAACCGGAAAACGGCATTATATCTTTTTTTGTCAAAAAAAATGTAAATCTATTGGCATTTAGCGCAGTTTTTTTAGTCGCAACTGTTACACAAGGCCCAGATTCGTGTAAAATGCTGAAACTTTTTCATAAATTTTCTACTGGATAATATTTAGGGCAATTTATCCGGTTATCGACAAGCAGAGAGCAACTTAATGAAAAAAATAATTTTTACGCTATTGTTCGGTTTGGGGGCGCTTAATACGGCAGCGGCAGCACAGGGTGATGTGGCAGCGGGCAAGGCTAAGTCAGGCACATGTGCTGCTTGTCACGGGGCAAACGGCATCTCGGCCATGCCTAACTATCCAGATCTTGCCGGCCAGCACGCGGCTTATATCGCCAAGCAATTAAAAGCCTTTAAAGAAGGCACTCGTAAAGACATGATTATGGCGCCAATGGCAGCGGCCCTTTCGGATCAAGACATGGCCGATTTGGGTGCTTATTTCCAAAGCCTGGGTGGTGCGGCACCGGCTCCGGCGGCAGCTGCTGAAGAAGCAATGGCTGAAGTGGCGCAGGAAGTTGCAGCAGTAGCGCAAACCGAGCAAAAACAATTGGTTGCCGAAGTTAAAAATGAAGCGGCAGCTGAAATTAAGTCGGTTGCGGAAGAAGCGGCACTTGCCACAGGTGGTGATGTTGAAGCCGGTAAAATGAAGTCGGCGGCTTGTGCGGCTTGTCACGGTGTTGACGGTAACAGTCTGGTTCCTATGTATCCTAAGCTAGCCGGACAAAGTGCAAACTATATTGCCAAGCAACTGGCTGATTTCAAAAAAGGCATGACTTCTGGTGGCAAGGAAGGTCGTAATGACCCTGTGATGGCACCAATGACGGCAGCACTTTCTGCGCAGGACATGATTGACCTGGGTGCCTACTTTTCTGCACAAAAGGCAACACCGGGTGACGGTAAGAGAAATGAAGCCGGTCACAAACTATTCTTCGGCGGTGATGCTAAACGCGGTATTACGGCATGTGCCGCTTGTCATAGTGCCGGCGGTAAAGGCATGGATTTAGCGGGCTTCCCGGGTGTTGCCACGCAAAGTGTCACTTATCTGAAAATGCAGTTAGAGAAGTTCCGCTCTGGTGTTCGTAACAATGACCTGAACGGCATGATGCAAAATATTGCCATTAAGTTAACGGATGAAGATATTGAAGCCGTTGCTCAATACATGTCTTCACTGTAACTGTCATTAGGTTCTAATAAAAAGCAGCGTTTATCGCTGCTTTTTTTATGCCTGAAATTAAAGCCAATACCATAGAATACCAGCTTCCTGTTTGCCTTTAGAGACTGAACACTAACTTCAACAGAAAAGATCAAAAACCTTATTTTTTAACGCATTTATAGAACAGAAAATTACTGGAAGATTACACCGGATCACTTAAACTGGGGGTAGGAGAGGTTGAAAAGGTTCAAAGGTGACAGAGAAAAAATTTAGCGACCCTTTTGTTGCATGTCATCAGTGCGATGCATTGTCAGAAAAACCCACATTAACAGAAGGCCAGATGGCAAAGTGCCGCCGTTGTGGCGCGACCCTGTTCGACCGAAAAGTCAATTCCATCAACCGTACCCTGGCCATTTCCCTGACCGGTTTGATGATGCTTTACCCTGCCATTCAGTTTCCGCTTTTTGGCGTTAATGCCGTCGGCAAGTTTAACCAGGCATCACTGCTTGATTGCATCAGAATATTGATCGCCGATGATTTTTATCTGGTGGCCATGAGTGTCTTTGTCTTTACCATTGCCGTGCCCGTGATACGGCTGCTTGCGGCTTTCTATATCGTTTACAGTATTAAGATAAATAAGATTAGGCCGTTTCTTATGCAGTTTTTTCGTTCCTATCATCAGCTGGATAACTGGACCATGCTACAGGTGTTTTTGCTCGGGATAGTGGTCAGCATCTATAAGTTATTGCAATCGGCCGAACTTGATTTTGGCATTGGCCTGGTGGCCTTTGTTGCCTTGCTGATATGTACAACCCTGGTGTCCGTTACCCTGGACCAGCATCATATCTGGGAAAAACTGGAGCAACATTTTGCCGATAAGAAGCGCTAAACAGGCCGGGCTCGCCGTTTGCCCCAAATGCCATAAGCTCAATGCCATGGTATTGAAGCGCCAGCGCTGTGTGCGTTGCTGCAGCACTTTTCATCAGCGTAAACCCTACAGCATGCAATTTACCCTTGCCTGGACACTTGCCGCCATGATCGCCTTTATTCCGGCCAATATGTATCCCATCATGGTATTTTACAATTTTGGTGCCAGGGAAACATCAACCATACTCTCGGGGGTGGGTGAACTGGCTCAAGGGGGCATGTATCCGATAGCCCTGGTGGTTTTTATTGCCAGCTTTGTGGTACCGCTCAGCAAGATTATTGGCCTGTTGATCCTGATGGCCAGTGTTGTGTTGAAGTCGAAATTTCAACTACCGCAACACACCCGGCTATACAGAATGGTGGAATTTTTAGGACCCTGGTCAATGCTGGATGTTTTTGTGGTTGCTTTAATGGCAGGTATTGTTAACTTAGGTTTTATCTCGTCGATTGAGGCGGGTTCAGGAATTAACTATTTTATTTTTATGGTGGTAGCTACCATGTTTGCCGCCGAGAGTTTTGATCCTAGACTACTGTGGGACAGTAAGAATAATTACAATGAAAATACCTAATGAAGAGTCTTTAGTAAAAATTGTTGAGCGTGAAGGCATTTCGGCCATTTGGCTGGTGCCTATTATTGCCCTGGTTTTTGGCGCCTGGCTGGTGTTTGATGCCGTATCCCAACGGGGCGTGTTTATTACCGTTCAGTTCGACAATGTCGGCGGCATAGTGCCGGGCAAGACGGAAGTCAGGTACAAGGGACTGACGGCGGGTATCGTTAAGGCGGTGGAACCGTCGGAAGATCTGCAAAGTGTGATTGTAGAAATAGAAATGGCCGCTAATACCAAACCCTACCTGACCGACAAGGCCACCTTCTGGTACGTTACCGCAGATATTTCCCTTAAAGGCATTTCCGATATAGATACCCTGCTTTCCGGTAGTTATATTAATATTCAGCCGGATATCAAGGAGGAGGGCAGATCCAAGCGTCACTTTGTCGCCCTTAAGGAAGAGCCAGCGCTGGAAGAGTCCATACCCGGCTTGCATATTTCCCTGCAGGCCAAACGCCTGGGCTCGCTGGCCAAGCACTCGCCGGTGACCTTCAGGCAAATCACGGTCGGTTATGTTTCCAATTACAAATATGTTGAAGCCAACCAGAATGTCGAGGTCAACCTCTTTATCGAACCCGAATATGCACACCTGGTGAAGGAAAATAGCCGTTTCTGGAATGCCAGCGGTATCCAGGTATCGGCGTCACTGTCACAGGGCGTGAAAATGCGTGCCAGCTCATTGGCATCTGTTGTTTCGGGCGGTATCGCCTTTGATCATCCAGATTACGAGCCGGAAGCGCCAGCGGTAGAAAGTGGCAAATCCTATGTCTTACACAGTGATTTTGAATCGGCGCAGATGGGGCATGACATCGAGCTGGTGCTGCAATGGGATTCGGGTATAGATATAGGTGCCGCCATCATGTATCAGGGGCTGACCCTGGGGCGTATTCATGACTTTATCAAGATAGATCCCCAGCAAAGGTATATCAGGGCCAGGGCGAAAATAAACCCTAGGGTAAGGCCCTACCTGACCGAGCAGGCAGAGTTTTATGTGGTATCTCCCAAGCTGAGCCTAAGCGGCGTCAGTAATATGGGGAACTTGTTAACGGGCTCGCATATCAATGTCAGGCCTTCCACTGAAGGGCCGCCGGCATCCGAGTTTGAGGTGTTTAATCAAAAGCCCGCCTATAAGTATAGCGAGCCGGGCCTGCACCTTATCTTGTCGGCTCAGGATATTGCCTCCATCTCGCCCGGGGTAAAGGTTTATTACAAGCAACAGGCGGTGGGTAATGTCCAGGCGGTGGAAGCAGAAGGCCCAGGACAGTTTCTTGTCCACATCTTTATCAAGCCGGAATTCCAGCATTATGTTGCCAAAGACAGCCGTTTTTGGAATGTCAGCGGCTTAAAAGTCAGCGGCGGGCTGCAAGACTTTGAGTTGCAGGCGCAATCAATGCAGTCCGTGCTTATGGGGGGCATTGCCTTTGATACCGGCCTGGGCAAGGCAAAGCAGCCGAAAAACGGAGACAAGTTCCAGCTATTCCTGGACGAAGAAACAGCCATGCAGCGCATTGAGTTTGACCTGCATGTCGCCTCTGCCAAGGGCTTGAGCAAGAAAACCCGGTTAATGTATCGAGGTGAAAAGCTTGGCTCAATTCATGACATAGTGCATAACGAACTGGGCTTTATCCTGCGTGTCGGTATTCGGCCCGAGTATCAATATATCTTGCGTAAGGACAGCCAGTTCTGGCTGGTGAACCCGCAAGTTACTTTGTCTGGACTGACGGATACCGATGCCTTGTTTGGCGGCAGCTATATCAGTGTCAATGTCGGCCAGGGCGAGGTGGAAACCGAGTTCTGGGCCACTAACACGCCTCCGGCCAAACACCTGACGGCTGCCGGTCTGCAGCTAACGCTCAAGGCGGATAGCGGAAATGTGGTGACGCCGGGCAGCCCGATCAGTTACCGCGGGATAGTGGTTGGCCAGGTGGATAATATTGCCCTGGATGAAGGGGGCGAAAATGTTAGCATCAATATTACCGTCGATGATGAATACCGTCATCTGATCAATGGCTACACCCGTTTTTATGATGCCAGCGGGGTTACCGTCAGTGGCAGTCTGAGAAGCTTTGTCGTAAAAACAGAGTCGGTTGATTCCGTGTTGCGCGGCGGGATAAGCTTCTATAACCCACAAACGAGCGAAGAGTTGGCCGTTGCCGAAGGAGATGATTTCTCACTTTATGCCAATGTTGAATATGCCCGTTCTGCCGGCATGGCGATCCGTATTCATTTTGATGAAATATCCGGGCTGAAAAGCAATACCAAGATCAAGTACCAGGATCAGCTGGTGGGCATGGTAGAGCGCCTGGTATTTGATCCCAATGGTTATGGCCTGACCGCCGTGGCCTATCTTAATGACAATGGCAGAAAGTTTGCGGCTGAAGGCTCCAAGTTCTGGCTGGCGCAACCTCAGCTGGGCCTGGTGGGCTCAAAGAACCTGGGCGCACTTTTAGATGGTTCCTCTATTCATGTTCTCCCGGGCAATGGTGCACTAAAAACGGCGTTTGACGCCGAGAATACACCGCCGGTCAAACAGCGCCTGACCTATGGACTGAACCTGAAATTGACGGCAGACAGGCTGGGTTCTGTACGTGTTGGTAACCCCGTGCTGTATCGTCAGGTCCAGGTGGGTCAGGTGATAGGGGTGGACCTGTCTCCAACGGCTGATAGGGTGGATATCTTTATCAATATCGCCAAGCGTTACATGCCCCTGGTGACTAAAGACAGCAAGTTCTGGAATATCAGCGGCTTTAAGCTGGATGCCGGGCTGTTTTCCGGCGTGGAAATCGATGCAGAGTCCATCGAAAGTCTGTTAGCGGGTGGGATTGAATTTGCGACACCAGCCTCAAATGGGCAGGAAGAAATTGGCCCTGTCGAGCAGGGCGCTGGCTTTAGACTCTATCCCGAGGCCGAAGAAGAATGGTGGCAATGGCAACCTCAGATCGCCATTGGTCAATAACATTAATCGCCTTATTCCATGATTACCTGAAAATCCCTGACCGCCTGGTTGGGGTCTTCTGCTTCGGTGATGGCGGTAACCACCGCCAGGCTGTCGACACCGGTCTGCCATACCTGAGGCGCCCGCTCCAGATTAATGCCGCCAATGGCAACCACGGGGATGTTCTCTGCCAGCGTCAGGATTTGTTTTAGGTTATCCAGCCCCTGGATTTGTCCCGTCATATCCTTGGTTTTGGTGGCAAAGATAGCGCCAATGGCCAAGTAGGACGGTTTAAGTTGCTGGGCCAGTAAAAACTCATAGCAGCCATGGGTGCTGATCCCCAAGCGCAGTCCTGCTTGCTGAATTTGCTGTAAGTCTGCCTCCTGCAAATCTTCCTGGCCAATATGCACGCCATAGGCGCCATGCTTGATTGCCAGTTGCCAGTAGTCATTGATAAATAGGCGGGTGTTTGAGTCCCTGCATAATTCCACCGCTTGAGCGATTAAATCGTCCAATGCTTCCTGCGCATAGTTTTTCAGTCGCAGCTGAATGATTTCCAATCCCAGGGGCAGTAGTTTTTCCAGCCAGGCAATGGAGTCCACCACGGGATACAGGCCAAGCTTATTGCCTAGTCGCAGCGACTGAAACGCAGGCAAGTCGCTATAGCGACTGGCTAATTCACTGCTTACTTTTGGAAAGTCTTCGGCTTGTTTTGGAAAACCCAGCTGGTCAAAGGCGCCGTAATAATCCATTGCCCCCTGATGTGCCTTGAGGCCCTGATTGATAAAGGCCTTGGTCAGGGTAAAGGCATCCCTGAGCAAAAATCCTTTTGCCATCAGAGAGGCGATGGCACTGGCAAAGCTGCAACCGCCGCCATGGCTATGGCTGGTATAAACCCTTGTTGAGGTCAGCTGATAGCTAACCGCCTCTTTAGTCTTCAGCCGGTGCAGGCAATAGTCGATACAGTTGTGGTCTTCATTATGGCCGCCTTTGATAATAACACTGTTAACACCTAGCTGAGCGATAGCATTGGCCAACCGGCCGGCATCCTTGGTTTTAATGCCCGAGAGAGTCTGGGCCTCCAGCAGGTTTGGCGTAATAACATCAACCAGGGGCAGTAACTGGCTTAATCCGGCACGGGACAATGTGGAAAAACGCCCGCCAACACTGGCCTGAGCCACTGGGTCATAAACGACAGTTAATTGCGGCAAGGCCTGTTTTAAGGACCTGAGTGCCCGGCATAGCCAGGCCAGCTGCTCGGGATTGACCAGTAAGCCAATTTTAACCACGGCAGGGGGCTTATCTTCAACCAGGGTATCCAGCTGTTGCTGTAATATTTCCACCTCAACTGGGTTAACAGAAACCAGTGTATTCGAGTTCTGCACGGTATTGGCGGTGATCAGGTGACAAACTTCCACACCCAATTGATGGCCTGTTTTAATATCGGCGGCAATGCCGGCTCCGCCCGAGCAATCGGCACCGGAAATGCTCCAGATAATAGGTCTTTTCATGGCTAACTGACTCCCGGTTGATGCCAAAAGGGCGTATCCAGGGTTGGCGTGCTGGCCTGTGCGGTTTGCCTTTGTTCCATAATCCCGGCGACATAGCCTTGTTCTCCCGCTTCCAGTGCCAGGGCAAAGGCCTTGGCCATGGCAACCGGGTTGTCGGCCAGCGCCACGGCGCTGTTTAGCAATATGCCGTCGTAGCCCATTTCCATTGCCAGGCAGGCATCCGAGGGCTTGCCGATACCTGCATCAAGAATAAGGGTCGCTTCCGGCAAGCGCATGCGGATGGTTTCCAGATTATAGGGATTCATCAGTCCCTTGCCCGTGCCTATGGGGGATGCCCAGGGCATGATCACCTGGCAACCGAGATCGTAAAGGCGCTGGCACAACACCAAATCATCGGTGCAGTAGGGCAGCACCTTAAAGCCGTCATTTAGCAGCTGCTCCGTGGCAGAAACAAGTTCTATGGGATCCGGCTGAAGGTTGTAATCATCGCCTATCACTTCCAGCTTGAGCCAGTTGGTCCGGAAGATTTCACGGCTCATTTTGGCTAGGGTAACCGCTTCTTTGGCACTCTTACAGCCGGCGGTATTGGGCAGTAAAAAGCCGTTCACTTCTTGCACTGCCTCCTGAATATATTGCCAGATCTGAGCGCCGGATTTTTCCTGCGGGTTTTGCCGTTTTAGCGACAGGGTCACCACCTGGGAGCCGCTGGCGAGAATGGCCTGTTTCATCACCTGGGGCGAGGGGTAGAGGGCACTGCCAATAAGCAGGCGGCTATTGAGTGTCTGATCATAGATAGTAAGTGACATAATCGGCTCCTTAACCGCCCTGGATGGGAAACAGCACATCCAGACTGTCGCCCTGGTTGACTTGGATGGAATCATAATCCGGCTTGCCAACAAAATCGCCATTTAGGGCAACGGCAAAGGGTTGTTTTTGTTGTTCTTCGTCTAGGAACAGGGTCAGTGCCTGGCGAATGTTTTGCTCAGGCAAATCACAGGTGTCGAAGGGTTGACCGTTAATAAATATGTTCATATTCAGGGTTTCTTATTGAAAATAGTTCAGGAAAGGAAAAATTATCCAGTTCCAGGGATTCAGGCATGGCGTTTGGTGTCTTGGCATAGGCGGCGACCAGCAATTGTAATTGCTCCAGGATGACGGGAGCGATCAGAAAACCATGGCGATACAGGCCGTTAACCTGGATAAGGCTCGGCTTGGCAATAATTTTCGGCTGGTTATCGCTAAAGGCCGGCCGGCATTGGCTGACATGCTGGCGGATCTGGGCTTCGGCAAAACCGGGATGAACACTATAGGCGGCACTGAGCAGTTCCAGCGCCGAGCGCACTGTCATTGGGCCGGTATCATCACTTTCGATTTCGGTGGCGCCCACCACATAAAAGCCTTTGCCTTTTGGTGCTATATAGAGTTGGTACCTGGGGTGCATCAAACGCACCGGTCGTGAAATATTTACCTCTGGCGCCAGCAGCTGAAACAGTTCGCCACGCACCGCTCGCAAATCACTAAAATCGTGTTCTAGATCCTGGTGGTTTTTCCTGGCTCCCGTTCCGCGGCAGTCTATCACCAGATCAAAGTCCCGCTGTTGGCCGTTAATGCTAAGGCGGCATCCATCTGCTTGCTGCGAGATAGACTGAATTTCATGGCCCGCTTGCCAGTCAATATCTTCTTTTTCCAGCTCATGGCGCAGGGCGACCAATAATTTACGGTTACCGATTTGTCCTTCCTGAGGCAGAAACAGGCCCTGGTTAAAAGAGCGGCCAAGTTCCGGCTCCAGTGCTTCCAAGCCTTGGCGATTGAGCTGTTCAACCTGATGCCGGGGGTAGTGTTTTTGCAGGTGACGGACGAACCTGAGGTAGTCGCCTCTGTCCTGCTCATGGCTGACCATAAGGGCGCCATCTTGCTGGAAGAAGGTATATTCGGACAATCTTGCCAGTATCTTTGGCCACATTTTTAACGACGCAAAGCCCATGTTTACTATATTGGCTTCACAGTGCAGGGACTCACCCAGCGGGGTCAGTAAGCCGGCCGCGGCATAGGCGGCACTATGGTGTGCCGACTTGTCGTCTTTGTCGAACAGGCTGATGTGATAGCCTTGCCTGTGCAGGCTCAGCGCGGCTAACCGGCCCATCAGGCCGGCACCGACAATGGCAATACGCATGCTTAAATGTCCTGTAAGCTACTTGGCAACCTGGTAGATCTCACTACCTTTGGCCTTGAACTCGGCAGACTTTTCCTGCATGCCCTGTTCTATGTCGTCAGCAGGTTGTGTTAGCGCGACTTCTTCATCCAGCAGCTTGATCTTGATGGTTTCCTTGCTATCAGCATTTTTTAAACCATCGGCATAGTCCCTGACTTCCTGTGAGATCTTCATGGAGCAGAACTTGGGGCCGCACATGGAGCAGAAATGGGCGATTTTGCCTGATTCCTGGGGCAGGGTTTCATCGTGATAGGCCTTGGCACGTTCAGGGTCCAGACCGATATTGAATTGATCATACCAGCGAAACTCGAAACGGGCCTTGGACATGGCGTTATCACGAATTTGTGCGCCCGGATGACCCTTGGCCAAGTCACCGGCATGGGCGGCAATCTTGTAGGTGATCAAGCCTTCCTTAACATCTTCCTTATTGGGCAGGCCAAGGTGTTCTTTTGGCGTCACATAACAAAGCATGGCACAGCCGTACCAGCCGATATTGGCGGCCCCTATGCCCGAGGTGATATGGTCATAGCCGGGGGCAATGTCCGTGGTCAGTGGTCCCAGGGTATAGAAGGGGGCTTCATGACAATGCTTGAGCTGTTCTTCCATATTGGCCTTGATCATATGCAGCGGCACATGACCCGGACCTTCGATGATCACCTGAACATCGTGTTTCCAGGCAATCTGGGTTAATTCTCCCAGGGTGTGTAATTCGGCAAACTGGGCCTCGTCATTGGCATCGGCTACAGAGCCCGGACGCAGGCCATCGCCTAGGGAGAAGGAAACATCATAGGCCTTAAGGATTTCACAGATTTCCTCAAAATGGGTGTAGAGGAAGTTCTCCTTATGATGGGCCAGACACCACTTGGCCATGATGGAGCCACCACGGGAAACGATACCCGTTAAACGTTTAGCCGTCATGGGCACGTAGCGCAGTAGGACACCGGCGTGAATGGTAAAGTAGTCCACCCCCTGCTCGGCCTGTTCAATCAGGGTATCGCGGAAAATTTCCCAGGTCAGGTCTTCGGCGATACCGTTTACTTTTTCCAGCGCCTGATAAATGGGCACCGTGCCGATAGGTACGGGTGAGTTACGGATTATCCATTCTCGGGTTTCATGAATATAGCGCCCGGTGGACAGGTCCATCACGGTATCCGCGCCCCATTTGGTGGACCAGACCAGCTTTTCCACTTCTTCCTCGATGGAAGAGGTTACGGCCGAGTTGCCGATATTGGAGTTAACCTTGATCAGGAAATTACGGCCGATGATCATGGGTTCGGCTTCCGGATGGTTAATGTTGGCCGGGATAATGGCGCGGCCACGGGCGATTTCATCACGAACAAATTCCGGTGTGATTTGCTCGGGAATGCTGGCGCCGAAGCTTTCTCCCGCATGCTGCTGGGTCAGGATTTCATCCCTGACTTCGGCACGCTTCATGTTTTCGCGGATGGCGACATATTCCATTTCCGGTGTGATTATGCCCTGGCGGGCGTAATGCATCTGGGTAACATTCTTGCCCGCTTTGGCTTTGCGCGCCTTGGGCAGGTGCTCAAAACGTATATGATCCAGGCCTTCATCGGCCAGGCGTTGCTGGCTAAAGTTGGAGCTGACCGAGTCCAGTGTTTCTGTATCGCCACGTGCTGCTATCCACTTGTCCCGCAACTTAGGCAGGCCCTTGTGGACATCGATATCGACATCCGCATCAGTGTAATAACCCGAGGTATCATAGACATGCAGGGCAGGGTTAGGCTCGAATACCGGGTTTTCCTTGCTGCCGCCAACCAGGGTATCCGACAGGCTAATTTCACGCATACCCACCTGGATATCGTGTAGTTTGCCCGGCACATAGACTTTTTTGGAATTGGGAAACGACTGGTTGGATAAATCCTGGATAAAGGCCTGGGCCTGTTCGCGACGCTGGCGTCTGTTGGTTGAACTCATTTTCTCTCACCCTAAGTTTTAATGGTTAAAAACCAGGCGGAGGTGCAAGGTAAAATAGATACTGTATAAACGTGGAGAAATACCGGGGTAATTGCTGGTATTTTCTCACCTGTTCCCTTCGCAGATACTAATCTGATTCAGGTTCTACGGATCCCGCTACTGCGATCTCAGCCCTTTTGGCACTCCGACAAGTAATGGCGTTGCTACTAGATATTAGCAAACTATTGCGATTCTATCCCGAAAAAAGACTGGCGCGCAAGGTAAGTTTTACTAGCCGGTCGCCTTAAATCCTATCCTGAATCCGCCCCAGTGTTTGCCGTTGACTATGATGGGTGCGGAGACATCGTGCATGATCTCGCCGGTATCTCGCTTGTAGGTTTGCAGCAGGAACTTATCCGTGTGCTGGCCACAGCGGATGCCCGTGGCATCGTTGAAGATGCGCTTGGTGCGATTGGCGGCAAAGTCGATATCATAGTTACCGGTTAGCGGCTTGGAGAAACACAAGTTATGGGTAGGGAAATAGCCGTTAATATCGACTGCCCCGGCATATATCATGTCCTTGAATTGTTTTAACAGCGGCTCCTGTATCGCCGGCAGTTCCTTGTCGGTAAAGTTGTCGTATCTGGTGCTGTATTTCGGCGGATTGGTATTGGTGATCTGCCGGTAGTTGGCATCAAACAGGTCTTGTTGTGAGATGCTGTTATTGGCGATCTTGTCTTCAAACAACTGACTCACTTTATTCGCGGCGATCTGTACCTGCTCACACATGGTTTCCACCAGGGACTGGGTTTTAAATTCCGCCAGCTGTACAAAGATGGACTCGGTACCGACGGAAAGTTTCGCCGCCTGCTCGGAGACTTGCTGGGTATCCCGGCTCTTGCTGATCAGAAAGTCATGCAGATTGGTTATGGCCTGTGAAATTTCGCTGGTGGTGGCATCCTGCTCCTGCAGGGCACAACTGATATGTTCGCTGGCATCCGAGGCTTCCGCCATCAACTGGTTGATCTGATTCAGGGACATGGACAGTTCGTCCATGGTGCTGACCACGCTTTCCGTCTGGGCCACGATTTGCGTCATTACTGATGTTGTCTCATTGGTTTCGTTGCTGACCTGGTTCAGCATGGAGCCTATCTGGTCCGTGGCATCGGCCGTTTTGGAAGCCAGGGCCCTGACTTCATCGGCAACCACGGCAAAGCCACGGCCCTGTTCACCGGCACGGGCCGCTTCAATGGCAGCATTTAGGGCCAGCAGGTTGGTTTGCTCCGAAATGGCGTCGATAACATCGGTAATATTTTGGATTTCTGCGGCTTTTTGCGATAGCGACTGAATCTTGTCGGATGCTTCTACCACCGCCTGATTCAGGCGATTAACGATTTCGACATTTTTATTGAGTTTGTCGGCGCCGGCCGAGCTGGCATTGACCGCTTCCGTCGCCTGTTGTGAGGCGATGGCGGCATTGTCATTGATATGCCGGGTATTGGACGACATCTGCTCTGCCGCCGTTGCCAGGCTGTCGACATCCTTGCCCGAGTCATCTATGGCCCTGGCAAGCTTTTCCAGAAAAAAACTCACTTCCGCTGAGTTAATGGCCAGCTCGCTGGCCTTGTTGTCTATCTCTTTACCTGCCTGTGTGACCTTGTCATTTTGTTGCTGGAAAAGCTGCTCTATGCTCAGGCTGAAATCACTGGCTTCCAGTGCCTTGAACAGGGCGGTTTGCTGGAGCCTTTGTGGTGCAAGGATCAAGAAATGAATAGCAAAAAATATCAGCAGTGCGGAGGCCATAAACAGGGCTGTACCCTGAATCAGCCCCTGGTTTGATATCGACGACAGCAAGGGGGAAGCCAGGGCAATTAACAGGGCGCAGGGTAAGGCGATCAAGGCGGCATTGGCTGGTTTGCTCATCATAATACGAATCTCCAACTGTTAGCGTGAAGTTATTCAGGATGAAAATTACGCTAACACTAATTAGCTTAGGCTGTTTTTACAATCAGACTTTAGTATGACTAAGCTACTACGATGGTTAGTTATTTGCTAAATATTTCATTGGTTTAGGAGGTGAAAGCAGTAAAAAGGGAAAATTTCCCGAAATAGGAAACTCTCCCTTAGCCTTTTGGGATAAAGGGCTGAATAAATTCGTTGGATTAGATAATTGATCGAGTCAACAAGAGGTAAATTAAGTATCATTAAGGGCAAACTGAATTTAATAGAGATAAGGCCTTGATCGAAATTATTGCGCCAAGCGAGTTTAAAACCATTCCCTGGAAAAATGGCAAGGGAGAGACCATAGAGGTGGCGATTAATAAAGGCGGCACCTTAGATAAGTTTGATTGGCGCTTGAGCATGGCAAGCGTGGTGGAAGACGGCGAGTTTTCCGACTTTAGCGGTTACTTTCGCAACCTGGTGCTTATTAAGGGTCGGGATATCGAGCTGCACCATGATAACACCAGGGTGGATCGCTTGATTGACCTGCTTGATCTAGCCAGCTTTGATGGAGGCTGTACCACCCTGGGTAAGCTAAATTCCGGCCCCATTACCGATTTTAATGTTATTACCAATAGCGCCAGATATGATGCCGATGTCAGCACCTATCTAGAGCGTCAGTCGGTGGAATTAGCCCCTTGTGATTTGTGTTTTGTTTATTGCCTTGATGGCAGGGCAATATTGGAAGCTGGCCAGAGTGGCGAGCCTGCAACCGAGCTGTCTGCCGGTCATCTATTGCAAATGAGCGCATTGACAGCGCCCGGGAAAATTACCGGGCAAAAGATGATAGTGATCAGGCTTATTGCTAAATAGCCGGCTTATTTGGCACTTACCGGCCAGGTCAGCATAAAGCGTGCACCTCCCAGCTTGGCGTCGCTCACGCTTGCCTGGCCCTGATGCAGTTCGATCAGGCGTTTGACCATGGCAAGCCCCAAACCTATACCGCCGGAATTGCGGTCCCGGCTCTGATCCAGGCGCACAAAGGGATCGAATAGCTGCAGGCGATCCTCTTCCGGCACGCCGGGGCCGTCATCATCTACCGTCAGTTCAACCCGGTTGTTATTCACGGATACCCGGATATGAATTTTTTGCTTGGCATAGCGACAGGCGTTGCGCACCAGGTTATCCAGCGCTCTTTCTATCGCATCGCTATCAAAATCACATTTTATCTTTTGGTTGTCCGGATTCAGGCAGGCAATTTCCAGCTGTTGATGGGTGAGCATAAACTTGTCGATAACATGGTTGACCACGGCCACTATATCATTGCCGACAATATGCAGATCCGGCTCTTCACGCTCAAACCTGGCATAGGTGAGGAGTTCATCCACCAGGCCATCCAGTTCCTCAATGTTGTCGTCCATGGTTTTCAGGTATTTGATTTGCTGTTCCTTGTCCTCTATCTCCCTGACCATTTCCATGGCGAAACGGATGCGGGCTATCGGGGTTCTCAGTTCATGGGAGACCGCATGTGACAACTCTTTATGGGACTTGATCAGGCGCTGGATACGGGTGGCCATGGCATTGAAGTGGTTAACCAGAGCTACCAGGGGGCCCGAGGTTGATAGCGAAGCCCGCACGGCAAAGTCTCCCTGGCCAAAAGCGGTCGCGGCCTTGGTTAATTTATCTATACCCCGCGAGATGGGCCAGGCCCAGATAAAGACGATAAAGGCCAAGCCGGCAAAAAACAGCAGGTTGATCACTATATTGGTGGAGTCTGCCGGCTCGATAATGATGGGGCCGAGGGCGATGACGGCAGAGTCATAGTCCAGCATTTGATAAAACCAGGCCTGGCCCTGTTCATCATCATAACGGGATACTATGCCGCCCTGATCCAGGTAGGACAGCTGTTCCTGGTTCAAGGTTAATGACTCGGCTTCAAGTAACTGGATGGGAAAACCAAATGAAGGGGCGATAATGGCCAGGTACTGATCCCTTTCACTGTCAGGCAAGCGCTTCAATTCCTTGTTGACCAGAAAAAAGGTGCCCTTATGCAATTCAATATCCGAGGTTGAATTATGGGAGGAAGCCAGCTGATCGAAATAGGTATCTATGCTGACACCCAGGCCGACAAAGGCGATGATCAGCACCAGGTAAAGCCGGACAAACAAATTATTCATCTAGTCACACCAGGCATCGGCAACAAATAGATAGCCCTTTTTCCATATGGTTTTGATGCGCTTGGGCTTGGTGGGGTCGTCGGAAAACTTCTTTCTCAAGCGGGAGATCAGCATATCTACGGTGCGATCGACGCCGTCGTAACCAAAGCCCCTGAGCCGGTTGAGCAAATCATCCCGCGATAATATTTCACCGGCGTTTTCCGCCAGCAGGGACAACAAATCAAATTCGTTGGTGGTCAGTTCCACCAGGGTGTTGTGCCAGGTCACTTCCTGTTTTTGCAAATGAATGGATAGCTTGCCAAAGGTCAGCTCGTTCGGGCTAGCCTTTTCATCTTCCGCTTCATTTTCCGTATGGATCCGGCGTAGCAGGGCATTGATGCGGGCCAGTAACAATCTTGGCTGGGCCGGTTTGGCAACATAGTCATCGGCGCCCACTTCCAGGCCGACAATCTGGTCGATTTCGTCGCTACGTGCCGTCAGCATAATAATGGGGAGCTGGCTGGCATTTCTAAGTTCGCGACATATATCCAGGCCGTTCTTGCCGGGCAGCATAATATCCAGGATCACTATATCGGGTTTTTCTCTGAGTATGCGCTCGGTCGCCAGATCGCCCCGGCCTTCCACCGTTACCTTAAATCCCTGTAACACCAGGTAATCTTCAACCAGTGAAGCCAGGCTTTCATCGTCTTCAACTAAAAATACATGTGTGGTTACCGGTTCTGCTGTGTGCGTCATTGAGCCTTATTCCCGTCCTGCTAGCTGGTGAGTATCATACCCTAATTTTTTTGCTTATCGAAAGTAAATACTGGGCAATACCTGGGCAAAGTCGTGGACCACTTCGGTAAATAGCGGCTTGAAGTCGTTTCTTGTTAACGAGGCCTTGTCGTCATTGACATCATCCACTATCGCGGATACGACAAATATCACCGCCAGTGCCGCCAGGGCAGATTTGGCATCATCCTTATCCGAGTCGTCATCAACGTCAAAGTAGTGGTGATCGTCTTCACAATGGCGTGACTTATTGTCTTTGTTGATATGGCCGCCCCAGACCTGGTTGCCGTCCGTGGTATCTATGATAGACATGGTCAAGCCCAGGGCCCAGCCGTAGTCATTGCAGTGGCGAGCACTAAACAGAATATCCCGCTGGCGATCTATATCTGCCCCCAGATCCCGGCTGTCGGTTAAGCGCATCACCAAGAGGTACCGGCTTGGCTGGCTTTCGCCGCCATTAAAGGCATTGGCGATTTCCTGGTTGGTGCCTTGTTTGGCAGCCTGAGCCGTTTGCTGGTAACTGTCGATGCCAAGATGATTGGCCAGTTCCTGGGTATCGACCAGGTTTTCGCCATCGACCCGCTTGGCAAAAATGCGGTAAACCTCATGGGTCAGTTGCTCCTTTTCCTTGCCTGATAGTGTGCCTGTATCGTCAATCAGGCCAAGAATACCGACCTTGTGCAGGCCTAGGGTGGCGATATTAAAGTCTTCCTGGTGATGAAAGTAGCTGAACTTGTCTTTGGACTTACCCAGAGAAGAGCAAGCCGAACAAGTGATGACTAGCATCAGTGCCAAGAGCTTGTGTATTGTTCTCATCTTTATTTCCTTATCCTGTCCGGCTCTTTTAATTTAACTTTAGTTTAAAAACGGTAGGCGGCGTAGATGGTGGCAGACTTTTCCGCCCTTTCATGGAAAGGCACGCCGTCTGCCATTTCTTCAAAGTCCGAATAGCTAATGCCGGCACCTATGTCAAGATTGGATGATAGCGCATAGTTTAATCCAAGGTTGATGACATTGGCGCTATCCTGTTGAAAATCTTTCAGATCCCTGAAGGTATAGTGTGCCGATAGGGTGACATTTTTTGCGATATTGGTCATGGCGCCCAGGGTATAGGTAAATTCCTGTTTGTTGTCCAGGTGATCTTCATCCCAGTGGGTAAAACCGGCACCAAAGGTAAATGCCAGCTTGTCATTGATGATCTGCTTACCAAACAGGCTTGCCCCCATGCCCAGGCTTTCGCCAACCCGATCGCTGTCACTGTCGTGATGACCGCGCAAACCGATATTGGCGGCCAGTTCAAACCCCGAGCTTTTCTGTTTTAATAGGCTGTAGGTCAAACCCTCGAAACCGATTTGCAGCTTGTCGGTCAGGCCGTAAGAAATATTGCCGCCAAAGCCTGCGGCCGTGTCGTCATCATGTTGCTTGCCGTAACTGTAAGCCCCGACGATTTGTATTGTGCCGTCGGTTAGAGTCAAGGGTCTTACTACCGGATTTTGCGGGTAGTCCTTGGCCTGAGCCAAACCTGAGATTGCGGTGGCGACCAGTGCGCTTGCTAGAATGAGTTTTTTCATTGGTGGAACTCCGTTGCTATTAAAGTTGGTTAACGGAGGTAATCATAGGTAACCGGCCTGTCGCTTTCTTGCCACTTTATGTAGCAAGTTGTCGAGGTTTTTAAAAAGCCGTCAAAACTTGTCAAAAACTGTCATAGGCAGTGGTGAACGGACATGGTGTGTAAGAATAGCCCTTTTCATGTAGCAGGTTGACCTTATTTATTGAAAACATTAATGTCGGTATGGCGTAAAAGGCCGTTATTCAATGGTATGCTCGCTATGTGAACCTATTATCATTAAAATGGATTTTAAATGCCAAAAAGAAAAGTAACGCTTGCAATATTCCTGATTATAATTCTTGCCATTATATTCCTGAACCAGGCCGACAATCCCCTTGAGTCTAGGGAGTTTGTTTCACAGCAAAGTAGAAAAGCATCTAAAGAAAAAGATAGCCCTTTGCTTGAAATACCGATATCGACAAAGGCCCAAGAAACTCGCTTGGGCATTAAAAAGAATGAGGATTTTGGCATTTTTTCGTGTTTGCCCGACATTGTCTTTGATGATAAAGGCAATAGGGAGAATATTAAGCAATATTTTCAATCGCTTGAAAACTCTCTTTCTGAGGCTGACCCCTTATATTATGCGCTATATGCAGAGCCAGCTGAGGGGGAAACCAGGTTGGATTTATTACTTGATTATTATAATCAATTCCCAAACAGCCCAGTTGTTGCCATGAATTTGATTTCATTGTGTGCAAACTCTCCTGATGAAAGGTGCACGAAAGAGCTTGTTAGTGATGCCATAGCTACTGACAGGAACAATGGCGCGATATGGGTAAGTGGCATATCTTTCTATGCTGCTCTGGGAGATGATGCCGGGGTCATGGATGCCATTGAAGCACTGGAAAAGACGTCATCGTTCAATGAAAGGTTTGGGGAAAGGGTTTTGCTTTACGCCCAGGCATTGGAAGGCTCGACGTCGAATCACTTTAATCTGAATGCCATAGTGGGTATAGGAAAGGCAGCTTCCAGCCTTCTGATACACTCCCCCATAACCCAATGGTGTAAACAAGGCTTGGATAAACCTGACATAGCGAATGCTTGCCTGACTCTTGGTGAACAGCTAGAAACAAGAGGTAAAACACAAATCAGCAAAACCATGGGTATAGCGATACAGGACATGGTCTTTGAGTCGCAAGACAACATTGATGCGATCCAGGTGGCCAAACAAAGGAGATCAGAACTAACAGGTATTCCAGACTGGGAGTTATATCGAAAAGCTTCACTCATGCTGTTGTTAGATGAGCGATTGCTTCGCGGCTGGCTGAATAACCTGGATACGGTTGGAGAAGTAGAATCTCAAAGGCTATTGGTTGAGGAAGCCCAAATGCTCTATGAAGAGAATGAAAATTATCTCTGCACTTTAATTTATGAATTAGTGAGTAGTTTCTGAGAAAGATATTTAATTGCTTGCTTTTGGGGGTAGACTAGCACCATTTTACAGCTAAATTTCCTTTGCCGATTCCGTGCTTAAGGTGCAATTACTGCCCTCTGCTGAACTTCCACAGTAATAGCTGTCCTCTGAATCGAAACTTTTTGTCCATTTATGAAAGCTATCATCATAATGTATACTGGCTTTGCCAATAGAGTAAAATTCAATGGTCAAATCATTGGGAGCATTTTTAGGTGCTTGATACTTAAAGTAATCTATTAATGGCACTGCCAATGCGATAGATGCCGCTATTGCTAGAAGTCCAGGTAGGAATTGTTTGGAATTCACCTTGTTGATGCGCTCTTGCAGCCTGGTATCAAAGTCTGTGTTTAGCAAAGGCATATCAAGACTTACCAGTTGTGTTTTTAGCTGGCGCAGGGCCACGACTTCTTGGTTACATTCTAGACAATTTGTTAAATGCTCATTGATTAGCAAACTGCTGGGGTCATCCAATTCATTATCTATAAACTCATCTAACTTTGCTTGAACTTCATCACATTTCATGGCTACTCTCTCTTAGTTCTTGGACAATTTTCTGTCTTGCCGTATTTAATCGAGAGCGCACCGTGCCAACCTTGATATTCAGAATATTACTAATCTGGGTATAGCTGAAATTTTCCTTATCGCAGAGGTAAATAATTTGTCTTTCCTCTACATTGAGACTATTTACGGCAAACATTATCTGACGTTGAGTGGCTATATCGATAAACTTTTCTTGAGGGCTTTTAGTTTCAGGCTCTTCATTAGATTGAAAAAGCTTTAATAACGAAAAGCGGCGGCTAGTCGTTCTGAAATAGTTAAGTACCATGTTTCTGGCAATAGAAAACAGGTAGGTTGAAAACTTAGCTTCATTACGATAACTCGCCGCTTTTTTGTATAGCTCAATAAATACTTCCTGGGTCAAATCCTCTGCATCATGACTATGTTGTTTTATCTGGAAATAGATAAATTCAAAAATCCTTTTTTTATATCGTAGAACAAGGATTTCATAAGACCTCCTTGAACCTTTCAAAAACCTGTCAAGCAGTACCTCATCTGATGGCTCATGAATGACTTGATGGCTAAAGGGGGCAATGTTTTGAATATTATCCAGTTTTCCCTTAAATACCGAATTCATCAATCGTTCTCAAAGCTCAAGTTTTTAGCTTTTTTTTGAACCTTTATTGCATAAAAATCTGTTACCGGGGTGCTTTTATCAACAATTTCAAAGCTTAAATTGTCAAACCATACTTTACCATTTCCGGCCAGTAACACACCATAAGCCATACTGGTCGCTTCATTTGCAACATCAAGCACCATAGTGTATTTTGACCAGTCCCTTGTCTTATTAATTGGCCTATTCTTCATATTGTCGAAAGCCAGTGGTTTCTTTTGGTTTCCATCTATCCTAAACCAACCCCCAGTCCAATTAGAAACATCCTGAGTTTTGATATACACGGTTAATCGAACACGTTTACCTCGATAATCCTCGACACTGGCGCTTTGCATCATGGTACCGAACCCCTTCGAATCAGCAGAGTCTGATTCGATAAATGCAGATTTATTGCCGTCAAAACTAATATCTTTATCTATTCCCATTTTATAGTCAGAGGGATTGCTCCCTGCTTTAAACCAACCATTTGGCAATGTATCCGCCGCAATAATAGGTAATGAATTCATGGTCAAAATGCCAACTATCATAGCCATACAAACTTTTTTCATTGTCGCTTCCCTTTATAATTGTTGACCTTATGTAACCACAGGAGAAAAATGGTTCATTTATTTTTGATAAATGGTAAGAAATTAAGTAGCCAAAGAGTATCTAGCAATAGAATGAAATATATATTGTTTAGTGAGGTGTGAGAAGTTACAGCTCAAACGCTTGGGGGATAGCTGCCTTGATTTGGTGTAATTTGACCTGTGCTGATACCGGCTTTGAGCATAGAGATAATGATCATACCTAATGAAAAATGGTATTCATTGGCCTAACGGACTGAATGATTAGGCCGGCACATTGAACCTAAATAGGCCGAGATAATGGCGAATATACAAAATTACTAAAACATCCGCCAAAAGCCGCGACGTCTGCGTTGCGCCCGCTGGCGCTGTTTTAGCGTGCCGCTAATGGGGACAGTTACCGTGGTGATGGTGACCTTGGATGTCGAGTCCTGTAGCTGGTACATCTTGTATTCTTCCAGGATATGGCCGGAGAATTCCAGCTCTACGCTGCCACGGCTGGACAGCTGCCAGCAGCTTAAGGGTTCGTCATCATGATCTTCAAACAGGCAAAAGTCGCCCTGGTAGGGGGACTCCCAGATAATATGGAAATTCATTTCGCATATTTCGTCCAGCGGCTCAAGTTTACAGGCATTTGGGCTGGCCACCATGCTGGCCACCTGAGTAACGGGCGCGGGCTGTTTTGGTTCTTCACTCGCCCATGCAGTGGCCGTCAGGCCCAGGCTGATAACAAGAATTGATAAATGGCGCATTAACTTGCTAACGGTGTCCATACCTAGAATGACCACATCACCCCCATACCGATACGTATGCTGTCGTCATTTGGACTCACCAGGGGGCTGTCATTGATATTGTTGCTGAATACCACATAGTCGCCATAGCTGATAAGGGACAAGTGAGTGTTATATTGATAGGCGGCGTAAATACTCAATTTATGGGTAATGGCGCTGTTTGGGGTATAAACCGGCCGGTCGGGGCGAGCCTCATCTTCATCTATACCAAAGTAATAGTCGGTGGAATCGTCGCTGATCCAGGAAATGCCATAGGATGGCCAGATCACCCAGCGTTTCATAAATAGTGGATAGGCGTAATCAAAGGCAAAGACATAACCATTGTGGGTATTGGATATATCGTGCAGGGCCCTTAATCTGGCTTCACCATATTCATAGCTATAATAGGCCTCCAGGCCGGCATCCAGTGAGGTTTTTCTGTCTTTGATGCCGGTCAGGAAATTACCATGGTTTTGGCTGTCTTCACCAAAGCCGTCGAACAGGGATTCGGCAATAAGATTAACAACGAACTTCTTGGTACGTTGCAGGCTATAACCTAGGGTTAAGGGGCGTCCGATCAGGGGATGGGTTTCGATAAAAAAATCTTTGTAGTAGTAGCCTCCCGAGACATGCAGGCCAACACTTAAGTTGCCGTTTTCATTGTGATCTATGCCCTTGATATAGCTGCGCTTGTATAGCAGTGAAGCCCCCAAATCCAGTTCCCAGTAACTTTCTTCTTCATCCAGGGATTCTTTCAGGTTTTCAACCGGGGCTTTCGGTGGTTCGGGTTCAGCAGCATGAATAATACTGACGAAAAAATATAGCAGTGCCGACAATAGCACCTGGTAGTATTTATTCATTCATCAAGGCTCAACATATTATTATTGTTAATGGGTTTAGGGCGTATTGAACGTTCAACACGCCCTAGTTTGACCGAGGAAAAAGATTTGTGCAACGGCGATCTTATAATGCCGCTAAATTAAAGCGCCTGATTCTGTATTAAAATATTTCAATTTAGTGACGGTGTAATACCAATTGAAATAATAAATTGACCAACTTAGAGCTACATTAGCGAGCTTAGAACAAACAAAATTATTTAAACATAGTCATTCTATATTTCATTCATTTTGTGACGTTATCAGCTTGCTAATGAGCTCCCAAAGGGCGAGTTTAAAAGGCTTATATGCAGCGTTATTGATTTTGACAAGGACCCTACATGGATGTAGGTAATTAGACAATGCAGGAGCAATTGTCCTGAATAACCATTCTCTGTAATCAATGCCTTGCCTCTAAGCCTTTTAATTCTCGCTAAGTGATCAATTAATTAATTCACTTGGTATAACCTTATTGTCACAATAATGACATGGCTTTGTCATAATTATCCATGAAAATCACGCGCACTTATTGTCTGTGCCGGATGCCCCAATGCGCGCTTCAACTTTTTTCAAGGTCTCCACCTTAGCCATTATCTTTTTCGCAGCGACCTTTTTGGTCACCATGTATTGGGTGGGCTCTACGCTTTCCGATAACAGGCAAAGTTATTCGGCATATCAGGAGTTAAAGTCTATTGTCTCTATAGATTTGAATAGAACCATTGGCCGGTATTTGCGGACGGGTGATGCCACTATGCTGCCCAGGGCCGATCAGCAGTTAAGTCATATTGTCGAACAGGCAAGGTTTTTACCATCTGAGCAATTGAGCCAGTTGGTGGTAACCAGTGCCAAGCAATTGCAGACAGACCTTAACAGCAAGTACCGGGCACTGGGTAAGTTAAGTGGCGATCCTTTGGCCTTGCTGCGCAACAGCGAACAGTCCCTGGCGGCGTTAAATCACGACCTGGCAAGATATGCGGCTCAAAGTGAGCAGGTTGATCGGGAACAAAGGCTAGCCTATTTAAAAACCAGTGCGAAGTTCTCGACAACCTTACTGGCCCTGGTCAATGCCCGTGAAAAAATATTCTCATCCAATAGCGCTCCAAAAGACTCGCTTTTACTGGCCATCAAGGAGCTTAAAACTTTGAGTGCTCAATTCCTAAGTTACCCCTTATTGGGGATCTTTCCCGAGCAAGATATGGATGATGATTTGGACTTTGACGATGATGAAGAAGCCGAAGACCTGAGCGAAGACGTGCGGGGTGAACTGTCCTCCTTAGTTAACCGTTACCAGAGCGAGCTGGAACGTACCGTTAGCCAGCAAAGCCAAAGGGAACAGGGGTTAAGCCTGCTGTCTAAACAGGTGGAAGATCTGGAGCAGGCGATACTGGGCGGCGAAGCAAGGGTATTGGAAAGGCAAGCGCAAGTGAATGATAAATTGCAATGGATAGTCATCGCCTTGCTGGCATTTCTGCTGGTTTTCCTTCTGGTTAACCACTGGCTACAGCACAGCATTATTCTAAAGCCGTTGCGTTTATTGCGTGACAGCTTTGTTAAGCTGGTGGAAGAGGGCAAGGTGGATAATATTGCCGGTATCTCTGAAAACACCGAGCTGGGTGAAATTTCTGTCAGCTTCAATAAGCTGGTCTCTCAGCTGGCGCTGGAGGACGAGAAAAAGGCCGAACAGTTAAGCCTGGTTTCCGGTGCCCTGCAAACCATGGAGAGCCAGACTCGCAATATCCTGCATTCTTCGTCCAGCACCAGTGAGCATTTGGAGGGGGTGCGTGACATTATGGCGGAACTCAGGTTGGTTACGGACACGGTAAATGCCCTGTCCCAGCAGGTATTTGAAAATGCCCAGGCCACCCATCAGGCGATGGATGACAGCCAAAACAGAGTCGTTGAAGTACTACATGCCAGCGAGAGCACTAACTCGGCGGCAAAGTCCGGGCGCGAGGCTATTTTATCCCTAACCCAGTCGGTAGACAGTGTCGGCTCAATCGTTGGTGTCATCAGTGCCATTGCCGAGCAAACCAACCTGCTTGCACTCAATGCCGCCATTGAGGCGGCTCGTGCCGGTGAACAGGGCCGGGGCTTTTCCGTGGTGGCCGATGAAGTAAGGCAGCTGGCGGGCAAGACCCAGGACTCCCTGAGCCAGGTCACCAGTCGTCTGGAACAACTGCAAAAAGCCAGTGCCGCCCTGGAGAGCACCATCTTTGATATTGAGCAGGCATCAGGCAAGCAGCAGGATATTGCTCGGGTATTAAAGGAAAATGCGGTTAACGTCGTTGAACAGGCAATATCTTCGGCCAATGTCGCCCAGGATACATTGCTGCATATTACCCAACAGCGCAGCCAGTTCAGCGCTTTTGAAACTGCGATGGAAAGTGTTAATGATGAAGTTACTGAATCCCGCGATTTAGCGGAAACTATTTCCAGCGATGTGTCTGGCCAGGTGCAAAATATTACCCGAACTCTAAATGTCGCCTAGCTTGTCTGTTTAGCTCTAAAGCTGCTTGTTCGGGCTGTGATGGTATATCTCAAATTAGCTGGGATATGCCAAGAGCAGCCAGCTTATCGCTATTTCCCTTAAACAACATTCTATGCCGACTATCATTTAAATAAACTTGCCCTGAAATCTGCTTTATGAACACAATAGCGTTTCATTCTAACCTCTGGGCTTCTCCCTTAACTGGCATGGAGTTTTTATGATATACACAGATATTGGCTGGGGTATCACCCAGATAGATACCGGATTTCACCGTGATAGTATGGCTGCCTGTTTTCTGATGCAGCAGGGTAACGAATTCGCCATCATTGAAACCGGCATTAGGTCCACGGTTACCCGAGTTTTGGATTTTCTAGCTGAGCGTAAAATTGCCAGGGAGCAAGTTAAATACGTTATTCCAACGCATGTTCACCTGGATCATGCCGGTGGCGTTGGGCTCTTTATGCAAAAGCTGCCCAAGGCCAAGTTAGTGATACATCCGGCGGGCGCCAGGCATATGATTAACCCGGAAAAATTGCAGGCGGGGGCAATTGCCGTTTACGGAAAGAGTGTTTTTCAAGCAACTTATGGTGATCTGATGCCGGTTGACGAGGCAAAAATTATTAGTGCACCTGATAATTATGCATTACAACTGGGTGAACGTACCTTAACCTTTATCGATACACCGGGTCATGCCAGGCATCACTTTTGTATCCATGATAGTTCCAGTAAAAGCGTTTTTACCGGAGACACCTTTGGTTTGGCTTATCAGGAGCTGGGTACTACAGAGAGACCCTTTTTGTTTCCGACGACAACCCCGGTTCAATTCGACCCTGAGGCAATGAAGGCTTCATTACACAAAATTATGGCCACCAAGCCGAATAATCTATTGTTAACCCATTACGGCATGATCAAGGCAAGCGACGAGATATTGGCAAAAATGCTGGCACAAATTGATGACTATGTTGCTATTGCGCTAAAGCATAGAGATACGGAAAACAGGCAGGAATATATATCATCAGATTTGATGACCTACCTAATTGAAAGAAAGAGAAGCCAAGGCTTGAACTTTTCCGATGAAAAAGCGCGTTCAGTGCTGGATTCTGATATCTCTCTCAACGCTCAGGGATTGGATGTCTGGCTGCAGCGGATGGCGGTCAACCAAGGCTGATTATTAAACAAAAATAAGCCCAAACGAGCTGTCATTTGGGCTTTTGAATTCTGTGATAGGTAAACTTACACCATGTCCTCAAACGGGTTATCTTGAGGCAGGTCAATCTCGTGCTTAAAGCCAGGCATGGACAGTGATGTCTGGCTCAGCTCCAGGCCAGACTCGTCGATAACACCGACGCCAAAGCGGTAGATAAGCTCGAACTGGCCATTATCGGCTTTTTCCTGATACGCCTTTTGTTCCGCTTCCACTGTTGTCAGCTTTTCTCTGTAATCTGCCATTACCTCTGCGCCATGGCGTTTTTCCATCATTTCCAGGGTGACTTTGGGCGAAAACAGGGTCGCAGTGGCATTATTGCCGCCAAAGCCCTTGGAGTTAATAAAGGCGATATCCATGTCCTGGCACTGCCAGTGCTCGGTGGCAATATTCAGGCGCTGGTCATAGACGTCTTCAGCTACCTTATCAATGGTGCTGATGCCAGGCATAATGTTGTGGGCAAAAACGCCCAATGCCATAGTGATCTGATCGCCACTTGCCGGCCCTATGGTATGGCCAACAAAGGCCTTGGGTGCGGCCACCGGCCAGTCGTTAATATCAAAGCTGTCGGCAATGCGGTCATAAATCAGGGATTCTGTCACTCGGTTTTGCGGCGTACTTGAGCCGTGAGCCAGAATAAAGCTGCGTTTTTGCAGGGCTTCTTCACCCAGAATATTTTTCGCCAGGGCCACCGACTTGGCCATGGTGATATAGTTACCCGGGCCAGGCGCCGTGATAGACTTTTTAATACCATCGGCATTGGTGTACACATCGGCGATTGAGCCCAGGACACTGGCACCCATTTCTACCGCCAGGGCATCATCCATCAGGATCAGGAACTGGGCCCCTTCACCTATGGTAAAGCCACAGTTCTGGCCGAACGGACGGCTGGTACGACGATAATCCACCTGGTCGGTACCGTCCAGCTTCTTCAGGCCTTCTTCATTGGCCAGGGCGCTCATATTGCCGAAGCCTTCGATGACTTCCGGGGTAACGGCCGAATCCGCGCTGCCGACAATGGCCACTCTAACGCGCCCCGCCTGGATGTCCTGTACCGCTGCCTTCAGGTTATAGAGGAAGGTGGCGCAGGCACCGGTTGAGGTGAAGGTAGTACCGACACTGCCGGTGACATAGGCGTTGATAAAGTCGGTTGGCATGGTATTTAGACCAAGCGCCAGGTTTTTGGTGGAAACGCGTTCACCTAATAAACGGTTTTGCATCATGCCACCCAAGCCTTCCGACTGGACCTGACCGAATACAGAGGCCGAATAGGTGCCGACCTGATCCGGGCTGATGCGGGTCAGGATATCTTCCCAGTCGATACCGGTTGAACGAATGGCGTCAGTGGCACCGAAAATAGTGGTTTGCAGGCCACGTGGCTGATAACGGCTGTTATACATTTTGGCCGGTTCGAATCCTGTCGGAAACTGACCCGCCGCCTTGATCGGGTTATCCCGGGTATCGGCCAGCTTAATTTCCAGGTTATCGTGAATCTCTACCTTGACCATGCCCGCTTCACGCTCGGTGATTTCCCAGGTATTTGGAATCGGTGATGGCAGGTCGCGCGCTCGCACTTCAAAGGTAATGGGGTGGCCGTTCGGTGCCAGGGTCATTTTTTTATGACAGGGGGTGGCGTCAGGGTCAAAATGGTCTTTTTCAATTTTACGGATCAGGGTGCCGTTAAGGATTTGTTCGCCAAACCTGGCTTCCACATCTTCCCTGGCAATGACATTGCCTTCCTTATCTACCAGTTGCTCATCCTGATAGCTCACCAGGTTCATTAAACTGGCCAAGCCGACAAAGGTCTGCTGTCTAGCTTCTGCCGCCAGTTTATCTATGACGATGCGACGGAAGCCCTGATGAAATGATGTACGTCCGGAGGCATTAACGCCTCCCATGCCGATAATGAGCGGTAAAGCTGTCATATAAAACCTATACACTAATAATACTTGCCGATAATAGTTATTAGTGTATGCGCTTTTTTGGACACTTTATTGGTATAAAAGGCCATAAAATGTGTCATAATGGCCAAAAATTGGTTCTGTTTTGAATTATGGAGCTCTGATAAGCCATATGGTGACAAAAGCTTTGCCTTTCCCTACCGCCGAATTTAAGGTGGCGCTGCTGGTGTATGAAAACATGCTGGCCACCAGTTTGACGCTGCCGGTAGAAATGTTGTTGGCTGGCGAAGGCTTTGGCCTAAGACACTCCCAGTCCTGTGCCAAGTTGAAGATCGAATTGGTGGGTGAAAATAACCAGGCAATAAAGACCCAAGCCGGGCTGACCTTAACGCCGGATATTGAAGTGGAACGGGCGACAAAGCCGGATATTGTTATTATGCCCAGCCTTTGGCGAAACCCCCGGCCGGTATTAAGGAAGCAGCCTGGTTTGGTTGAATGGGTCAATAGGCTTTGGCACCAGGGAACTACGTTAATAGGTGTTGGCACCGGCGTTTGTTTTATGGCGGCATCCGGCTTGCTCAATAACAGGCCGGCAACCACGCATTGGCATTATGTTGAGCAGTTTCAGCGTGACTATCCCAAGGTAGAGCTTAAACCCGACTTTTTCATTACCCAGTCCGAGCGTATTTATTGCGCGGCGAGTTTGAACGCTTTTGCCGATATCATAGTGCATATCATTCACCAGCAATACGGCCGCGAAGCCGCGCAGCATGTTGAGCGTAATTTTTCCCATGAAATTCGCAAGCCCTATGAAGAGCAACGCTACCTGGAAGGGGCGGTTGACCGGCATCCGGATGAGTTGATTGCCCAAATCCAGTTCTGGATGAGGACCAACCTGAGCTCGCCCTTATCCTTGGCCGAAATCGCTCAGCAATTTGGCCTGTCGCAGCGCTCCTTTACCCGGCGCTTTAAAACCGCGACCGGAGTCAGGGCCGTGGAATACTGGCAGCAGCTTAAAATAGAATCGGCCAAAGACCTGCTGGCATCCAGTAATCTGTCGATACAGGAAATCGCCTTTCATATCGGCTATACGGATCAGGGCCACCTAACCCGAATATTCAAAAAGGCCCTGGGGCAAACTCCCAAGGACTATCGTAAGCTGGTACGTAAAAAGCTGTTTGTACCTGTTTAAAAAAGAAAAACGTGATTAACCGCTAAAATCAGCTGCTTTAACTTTTATTTGTGGCAGTTATGGTTTTCTTGCATAGGATGCTAGCCTAAACAATGCAAATATCGGCAAATGAATAGGGCAAAACAATGAGTATAAAAAAGTTCTTTCAGATTTTTGGCTTAGTGATACTGATCTCGCCACTGGCTCAGGCGGAAAACGAACGCAAGCTGGTGATAGACGACTTTAATATCACAGAACACAACACTAGGGTTAAGGGTAAAAAATTCAGTTATACCGCCCAGACGGGGACTCAACCGGTCTGGGACGAAGAAGGCAATGCTATTGCCAGCCTGTTTTACACTTACTATCAAAGGTCTGATATTAAAGATAACAGCAAACGCCCTCTGCTGATTTCCTTCAATGGCGGTCCGGGGTCAGCATCGGTGTGGATGCATGTTGCCTACACTGGCCCCAAGGTGTTGAATGTTGATGATGAAGGTTACCCCTTGCAGCCTTATGGCGTAAAACCTAATGACTACTCCATTTTGGATGTTGCCGATATTGTTTTTGTTAACCCTGCCAATACAGGCTATTCCAGGGTGTTGCCCGATAAGGAAGGCAAGATGCCGTCCAAGGATAAGCTTAAGAAAACCTTTTTTGGTGTCAATGCCGATGTTAAGTATCTGGCGGACTGGATCACCACCTTTGTTACCCGTAATAACCGCTGGCGTTCACCCAAGTATCTCATTGGCGAAAGCTATGGCACTACCCGGGTATCTGGCCTGGCGCTGGAGCTGCAAAACCGCCAGTGGATGTACCTTAATGGCGTGATCTTGGTGTCTCCTACCGATATCGGCATCAAGCGTGACGGACCGGTCAAGGCGGCCAACCGACTGCCCTATTTTACGGCGGCGGCCTGGTATCACAAGGCTTTGCCAAAGGCATTGCAGCAAAAAGATCTGGCAGAGATTTTACCCGAGGTAGAAGCTTTTACCATCAATCGCTATATTCCTGCTTTGGCCAAGGGTGGCTTTATTGGTGATCAGGAAAAGCAGGAAATTGCTGAGCAAGTATCTTATTATTCCGGCCTTTCAGTGGATGAAGTGATTAAAAACAATTTGGATGTCGAGGCCTCCTACTTTTGGAAGGAGCTGTTAAGGGATCGTAAGCAAACCATAGGCCGTTTGGACTCTCGTTACTTAGGCATAGACGAAAAGGTCAGTGGCAGCCGTCCGGATTACTATGCCGAGCTAACTTCCTGGTTGCATAGCTTTACCCCTGCCATTAACTATTACCTGAGGGAAGAGCTGGAATACAAAACCGACATCAAATATAACATGTTCGGTAATGTCCACCCCTGGGAAAGGACGAAAAACCGCACCGGTGAAAACTTAAGATTGGCGATGGCACAAAACCCATACTTAAATGTCATGATCCAGGCCGGCTATTATGATGGCGCTACCAACTATTTTGATGCTAAATATACCATGTGGCAGCTGGATCCCAGTGGTTTGATGCAAGATCGCTTGTCTTTTAAAGGCTATCGTAGCGGCCATATGATGTACCTGCGCAAAGAAGATCTAAAGCTGGCCAATCAGGATATTCGGGACTTTATGCAGGCGACCTTGCCGGATAAACAAACCGCCGCCAAATATTAGGCAGGTCTACGACAATCCTAACCTAAACACCGAAAAGCACTTATTGCCTCTATATATCTATAGAGGCAATAAGTGCTTTTTGATAATCAGTACCTTTCGCATTTTAATATATCCTCTTATTTTTTAGACTCTTACATCTTTCCATTTCTTGCATAAATGACTTTCTTGCTTTAAATTTGAACAACGATAGATATCGTAGTTCGGATTGCTAACAATAAGAAGAAGGGAATTTGATGAAAAATAAAATACTAATCTGCACCTTGTCCTACTTGCTTTTATCCTGTGCCGGAAAACCCATAGATACCAGTGGAATTTTCACATTAGCCTATTACCCTGATTGTGATTATAAGGTACTAGGAACAGTTAAGGGGGAAAACGGACTTACCTCATATGAATACATCGAAAACAGGTTATCTACTACTTCGGCCTTTGTTTTACGTCAGCCTAGAGGAGATAGACAAAAAGCCCTGTACGAGCTCAAAAAAAATGCGCTAGAGCTCGGTGCCGATGCGATAGCGATAACCAGTGTTAAAAATCTACAAGGAAGCGAAATAGCCAGTAAGGGAGGTCGATTTGACGTTAACAAGTATGTTTTTCAAGCTCAGGCGATAAAGCTGTGTGATGATCTACCCTTATCAGCCTACAATAAGCCTAATTCAAAACCGGTGAGGTTTGATGAAGAGGGAAATGCCCGACTAAACAGTTTATCTAACACATATGGCTTCAATACCGAATCTATCCAACTTGATAATGTCGATGAGTCACAACCACCTGAACTGACAGGCAATTCCATTCATTCTCAAGGCCAGGTTTTTGGTCTTTCGTTTGGTCAAGACTTAGCAGAAGTACTGACTGTCCTAGGTTCACCCTCAGCTAGAATTAACTCTGGTGAAGATGAACTAGTGCTTCAATATGATAGGAGGCATCTATTCTACTTTGATGACAGTGAGTTTGTTGCCTATGAATATAATGACTGGTTTTTGCCGCCACATATCAATAATCTTATTCTGCCCAGCAGCCAATTTGAGGGCTTGAAGTGGACGCTAGATAATGAAATTGCCCTAGGGGCGTCTAAGTCGTCGATCGAAGAGCACTATGGAGAACAAGTATCGACAAATGGCACCGACAGCCTCTTGGTAGAGCAGGGCAATATAGCCATTAAGTTTGGTTTTTTTAAGGAAGAAAGCTATTACTCAGACGAAAAAATATACAAGCTTCGTAAGCTAACGATCGGAAAGAAAGGGTTTAACTCAAAAACCTGGCAGGAAATTATCGCCAATAACAGTTTTAGTCGAACGGTTAATATAGCAAAAAATAGCCTGCCAATTATGCCCAATTTTTCAAAGGCCCAAGTGGTTGAAGAGCTTGGAAAACCTAAGGTAATAATGAAGAATGCCATGGGTAAATTTACCTGGGTTTATGATAACGAGTTGTTTATTGACTTCTTTAATGAACACGTTTTCCATTACAGTTTTATTGCTGGCCCCATATCGCAAGAGATGGATAAGTGTTCGTCGTGCATTTATTTGGGACAAGCCGACAATCAAATGCCTGAACAGTATATAAGCCAAACAAATGACTTTGGATTTTTACTGGAGAATGAAGATGTTGAGTATCAAGTAGGCTTTAGTGAAATTGATGGTATCAGGCAGGTCGATAGGATTAAGATTCAAACTAAACTTTAGTTTCCAGGTACGTGTTTATCTTGTTTTGAAACACTGCCAGTTGATGCTCTGATTGTTCATAAAATTCATACAGTCCATCTTGAGGCCAGAGAAGTGAAAAAATGAGTTTTTTTATTTCTCTTGGCTCGACATTGTGAATTTGGTGATTAGATTTGTAGATGCTTTTGCTATAAGAGGCAAGGGTTTCCAGCTGGGAAATATATACTTTTTCGGCGTGTCTTTGCATTTTTGTTGCTACCGGCTGATATTCTTTTTGCCAAAATTTATCTAACTGGCGAATGCCCAGTCCCGTTCTGACCAAGTTTTGCAATTGCCTATTTTTTAGCTCTGTCCATTTTAGGCTGTTATATAGTGCTTGCGAATAAAAATAGCCATATATTTGGCCAATATGCTCATTTACTGTTTTGGAAGTATAGAGTTCCCGATTAAGCAACGGCTCGATATTATTGTCCGGGATTTCAGCAATAAGCTGGTCATTGAGTCTGGTAATGTTATTGAGCCCAAACAACAGGGCTTCAAATTGATAACTATTGAGTGGTACCTCGATAATAGTTTGCAATAAGCCTGATAGCCTCTCCTCTGTTATTTCTATGGATGCCAAGAAATCACCGCCTAGTTTAAGCTCTGTATCTTGGTGCTTGATATGGGTTGGCGTATTTTCCAGCTTCTGCTTTATTGCGAGATATATTTTTTCCCGCTTCTGTTGGTTATTTTGAATCATTAGCTGAAGTTTTTTCTTTTCTTTCAATGATAAACTTAACCGGATAAACAGAGGATAATTGGGAGAAAAACTAATTAACTCTTCTAATTGTTCAGTAGAGGCTGAAATATTCTGCAGGTCAGAATTATGTACATTTTCGATAATAGCCAAAAGTTTATCCTTGTTGTCTTTGGCTGTTTGATAGGCATGAGGGGCCAACTTATATAGTTTATCTATTAATTCGATTTGTTCGAATAGCTTACCTTGTTCAATGGCTTGCTGGTACTGGCTTTCGGCCTGCTTTAATTCATTAGGTGTGCAGGCCAGCGTGAGTAGTAAAACAATAGTTATTAGGTAAACTGTTATTTTCATGGCTTCCTTTCCAATATTCTCAGGTGCACTATTCAGCGGAAAACATATAGAAGTGTAATGATTTTAATACTATATGTCGATTTTTGTATATTCCTGTTGATAGTGAAAACCAAGATCAAAATCTATTTCTGGCTTTATCAAGACAAGCCTGAGCGTTAAGCAAACCGTCGCCAATTATTAGCTGTAAAATTTATTGCTGCTTTGGCATGCAAAATCCCGCTAATTGCGGGATTTTTTCTACTTGATACAGTGATTAATGCCTGATCAATAACTCAAACAGGGCAATATTTTGTTCCTGCCGGTGGGGTTCAAAGCTGACGCCAAGCCAATATTGGTCCTGGTTTTTGTCAGACATATCTTGCTCCTGCCAGACTATATTGCCATATACCTCAAACTGATAGCTTCTATGCAGGTAGCGGATAACCACTATTGCGTCCCTGTTTGCCGGCTGCTCCACGCGCAAGCAGACACCAAAGGGCGAGATATCCTTAAACTGAAAGACACTCACCGGCTGCTCGTCATACATTAAAATGAGCTCACCTTCGGGGAGTTTGATATTGCTTTGCCTGGGGGCCTGGCGGCGTTCTATATAGGCCGATTCGCTTTTATCCATAATAATACTGTCCTGTTATCGTGTAATGCTTAAACCACAAGAAAGAGTGTAGCAAAACTGAGCAAGAAGGCCATTATTTGTCCGTTTTGGCAATTCTATAATTCCTGGCTTGATTGTCGGTGCCAATCGAGGGCCAGTCGCTCATGGTGCTGAATAAACTCATTTTTTCCCGCCATATAGGTCTGCATGCAGTTTTGGCATTTAGGCACTAACGCGCGCTTAAGCTTACCATATTCATTGGCAATATCTGGGTGGCCCATCAGGTAATCCCGAAAGGCCAGGTGACGCACTATGGCAGGATGCTGAGCTTGAAAAGCATGAATTTGGTGGCTTCTTTGTGTGCCGCCTTTTTGAAAATAGCGTCGGCCGGTAATACCGTTTTCTCCCTTGGCGACATAACCTATTTCTGCCAGTTGCTGCGATTGATTATCCAGCTCATTAAGGCAGGAAACTTCCAGTAAAATGTCAATAATCGGCTTGGCGGCAAGCCCCTCAACCGAAGTGCTGCCAATATGATGAATGGCAATTGCATTATTTCCCAACATCTTGGTGATGAGTGAACGCTCACTGTTGAAATTGGCGGGCCAGCTTGGATCATAATCGACAACTATCAGTGTTCTTGTGTTTGTTATTGCTTGCTTCATTTTGTTTGCTAATTTTCCAGATGATTTAATCGAGACTTATTTCGCCAGTAACTCTTGCGCTATGTTCCAGTCTTCCGGCAACCTGATACGAAAGAGGTCGGCCAGAAGCCTTTTATACTCGTCAGCCGACTCTATCACTTGCTCGGTTTTTCCCTTTTTGCCGGTGCGGATCAAGCGTCCGTTGGACAAAGTGATCCGGCCTTCCTGAGTAGCCAGGGTGCAGACGGATTTTTGGGTAAAGGTGGATTCGGGTGACGTTTGGTGATACCGGCACCTTGAACTGAAATCAGACAAGCCATAGGGGGTCAGTGAAAACCTGTATTGAGCCTGCCAGCCATGTGAAGTTTTTTTGCTGCAACAGGTACCGTCCCGCTTCATCCTTGACCAGCCTGTATTCGCCCTGGTAATCGATGCGGGCAAGATAGTCCTCAAGCTGCTGCTTACTTAACATTTCCAAACTCCGGAATGACGGCCTACTGTCGCGGCTAATATCAGCTCATCCGCTAAGGCATAGTCGTTACTGACCAAAAGGATGAAGCTTAGACAGTTCAACCAGTTCATCTCTAACGCCGGCAAGTTGTCTGGCATAGATAACCAGGCTTTGCAGACCAACACAAAGCCGGGATTGCACCTGAGATATCCTGTTATTTTCACCGGGTGACCAGGGTCGGGCCAAAAAGGCGTCCACATTCTGGACAATGGCATGCAGCGGCAGCCAGGTCAGATGACTGTTCTTGGCGGCATAGGCCTTAAGCAGTGATATCGGATTACTGCCGCCACCTGATGCGGAAATGCCGACGGCAAACGCAGGCTTATGACCAAGAGGCAGGCCAGAGGCTGAACCATTGGCGGTCAGTAACAGCAAATTAACCAGAGCCGGCGGTATCATGCCGCCCCATTCTGGCGTCACAAAAACAACGGCATCACAGCCATATAGCTGAGCTAAAACCTGGTCTTTTTCCCTGGCCAGGGCCGAGGTGTCGCGTGCCTTACCATAGTGGTCCAACAGATTGGAGTATGCTGACAAATTTAAAATACTGGCCTGGATATCTTGCATCTTATCCAGGACATTGGCCTTAAGGTGCCTGGCTATTTCGACACTCTTGGACTGCTCTTGCTGACTGGCGCTAATGATTAGAATATTCAATCTGGGTTCCTTTTAGTAAATTATTGACTTGTCTGGCTACAACTTTATTTATGGTCTTCGTCAGGGGCTAGGCTTTGTAGTGGCTGCCGTCTTTTCTGGCAGCAGTATAGCGGCCATTTTCCTCCAGCCACTGTAGATCGTCGTCCGGATAGATGACCTTGTCTCCTTGTTTACTACCCTTTACCTGCTGGCTAGATCTTATGATCTATTACCTTGTAGCCCAGGGCCTCGAGTTGTGGCCGCAATAGTTTTGAATCACCGACAACGACTATCAGCATTTCCTTGGTATTCAGGTGCTTTTTCGCCAGGCCATTGATTTCTTCCATGGTGATGGCATCGACAATTTCGGCTCTCTGCCTGACAAAATCCGGTGTCAGGTCATGCTCGAGAATCTTGGCTAAAAAGCGCAGTTTTGCCCTTGGGGTTTCGTATTTCAGTGCATCTTTCTGGTTGATGGCGCTGCGCATAAAATCCAGTTCGGCCTGGGTGATGCCCTGGTCGGCATAGTTTTCGATTTCCTTGACCAGCTCGATAATCGACTTGTCGGTGACATCGGCCCTGACTTCGGCCGTGGCGGTATAATTGCCCGACAGTTTCTTACCCGAGAAATAAGAACGGGCGCCATAGGTATAACCCTTGTCTTCTCGCAGGTTCAGGTTAATGCGGCTGTTAAAGGCCCCGCCGAGCGGGAAGTTCATTAGATACGCCTTATAGTATTCGCCGGTAATATCTTCTTTGAGTGAACGTTTGCCGATGCGTATGGCAGACTGGGCGGCATTGTCCTTGTGCACCAGGTAGATAACACCCATTTCCGTATCGGGCTTGGGTAGCGTCAGGTCAAGCGGTTGGCCCTTGCCTTGCCAATTGGCTAATAACTTGATTTTTGACAGGGCTTCCTGCTTATCCAGATCTGACACTATCACGATTTGGCTGCCAAAGGCTTTTATCTGCTGCTGGTAGAAGGCCTTGATATCACCCAGGCCGATGTTGGCCAGTGAGCCTTCAGAACCGCCGCCGGGGGTTGCCGCGATATTGTCTGCATGCAGCAGTTGGCGGTAGGCGGTTGAAGCCAGGTAGCCGGCATTTTTCTTGCTGTTGATGGCGCCCTGAATGGCATTGTTTTTATTCCGGTTAAACTCACTCTCCAGGAATGCTGGCTGCATCAGTTTCTCGTTGACCAGGGTCATTGTGGCTTCGATGTTTTTGGTGAGGGCATTGATATTGACGCTTAGATAGTGATCCCCTGCCGAGATATAGACGGCACTGCCGAGTTTTTGCAATTCCTTGCTCATCTCTTCACCGCTTCGCTCAGTGGTGGACTCGTTTAGCATATTGGCCAGCAATGCCACCATACCGGCCTTTTCCTTATCTTCGTAGTAATGACCGGCCGGTATCTTGATTAAAATGGAGCTGGTGGGGGTTTCCAGGCTTTGGGTGCCGAGGATCTCCATGCCATTGGCAAGGTCCTGACGCCACATTTGTGGCACATCAACCGCCTTGTTTTTTCCGGCTAGCGGCATAATGCTGCGCTCAAAGGTCTTGGGGGTTTTACGCAGCGTTAAGTCATCGGCGGAAGTGGTTGATTGTGCGGCTATTTCACGCTTGGCAGGAATAAAGCTGTCCTTGGCGGCTACCATTTCCGGCTTGCCGTTGGGTACCACACTCATGATAACCGCATGCTTGCCCTTGATATATTGCTGGTAAACCCTGAGCACGTCTTCTTTTGTGACATTGGCGTATCTGGCAATATCTTGCTCAATGTAATTAGGGTTACCGGTAAAGGTCTGGTTGGCCGCCAGTTGGCTGACCTTACCCGACACACTTTGCAGGCCGAAGACAAAGCCTGTTTCCATCTGCGCCTTGGCCTTGATCAGGTCGTCCTGTTCGACGCCGCGAGTTTCAAATTCTTTTAGCGTTTCACGGATAATTTGCTCGATATCGGCCAGCGACTTGTTTGACGCCGGATGAGGCAGGGCAAAAAGGTTAAAGGTACAGGCAAGCTCGGCACAGGGATGGTTAACCGAGGCCTGGACGGCGATCTGGTTTTTAACCAGGTTCTTGTATAGCAGGGAGGTTTTGCCGCCGCCGAGAATGGTAGATAGCAGATCCAGCGGTGCTTCATCTTCATGCCTGACACTCACGGTTGGATAGGAGATATAGAGCAGCGGCAGGTGGACATTGTCTTCCATGGAAATATATCTGTCCTGTTCCAGGGTGACCCGGGTTTTCTCCGGCATGGTGACTTCAGGCCCCCTTGGGATATCACCAAAGTATTTTTTTACCAGGGCCAGGGTTTGCTTAACGTCTATATCGCCACCTATGGTCAAGGTGGCATTATTGGGGCCGTACCAGCGCAGGAAAAAGGCCTTAAGATCGTTAACATTGACCCGGTTCAGGTCTTCCATATAGCCGATCACGGGCCATGAATAGGGGTGCCCTTCGGGATAAAGGGCTTGTGATACCCTTTCATACAGGCGGCCGTAGGGGCGATTGTCTATGCGTTGGCCCCGTTCGTTTTTAACCGTTTCCCTTTGTACCTCGAACTTTTCCTGGGTGACGGCATCCAGCAAAAAGCCCATGCGATCCGACTCCAGCCAGAGCATTTTTTCCAACTGACTTGCCGGCACGGTTTGGTAGTAGTTGGTTCTGTCGCTGTTGGTGGTGCCATTCATGGTGCCACCGGCTTCGGTCACTATTTTAAAATGCTGTTCGTCACCGACATGCTCCGAGCCCTGAAACATCATGTGCTCGAAAAAATGGGCAAAGCCGGACTTGCCGATTTCTTCACGCCCAGAGCCGACATGGTAGGTAACATCCACATGCACCAGGGGATCCGAGCTGTCCTGATGGAGGATCAGGGTCAGACCATTATCCAGTTGATATTTTTGATACGGGATAAGGGTTTTCCCGGCTTCACCTTTGACTTCTTCGATAAAGCGGATGCCAGGGATTTGGTTTTGGGAGATTGACTGGGCGTCCTGGGCGGTATGTAGCGGCGTTTGTTCACAGGCAGCCAGGCAGCATACGAGTGCCGGTATGATCCATTTTTTCAAGTTTTTGCTCCTTTGCTTAAGGGACTGGTGCGCACAGATATTTATACCAATTGAAATAATAAATTGACCAATTTAGAACTTCATTAGCGAGCTTAGAACAAACAAAATTATTTAAATATAGTCGCTCTATATTTCATTAATTTTGTGAAGTTATCAGCTTGCTAATGAGCTCCCAAAGGGCGAGTTTAAAAGGCTTATATGCGGCGTTATTGATTTTGACAAGGGAATAACCATTCTCTGTAATCAATGCCTTGCCTCTAAGCCTTTTAATTCTCGCTAAGTGATCAATTAATTAATTCACTTGGTATTATTATGTGCCGACTTGTTGAGAATTAAAAGTATTGCTTAAGTGGAAAGTAATACCAACTAAATTATACAGCTAGATGGGATATGATTGCGTCCCAAAATGTGAGACGCAATTGTAAATGTTTGTTTAGTTGAGGGTTAGCATGGCATTGCTAATATTGGTTTCCGTGATCTTGCCGTATTTGGCCACTTGCTCGCGTATTTCATCTGCCTTGCCGATCAGGACAAACTGTAGTTTGTCCCTTGGAAAATACTGCCGGATCAGCTGCCGGGTTTTTTCGACCGTCAGTGAGTTGACCTGCTGTTCAAAGCTATTGATATAAGACTGGTCAAAACCATAGCCATACATCTGGACCAATAGGTCGGCCAGTTGCTGCGAGGTTTCAAATTTGGGTGGGAATTGCCCCTTGACATAGGCCTTGGCGGAGGCAAGCGTCTGCTTGTCTATGCCCTGTTCCCATAACTTGGCGTAGGTTGCCAGGGCAAGATCTATAGCCTCAACCGTGGTTTCCGTCCTGGTAAAGGTGGAAATGGAAAAGCTGCCATCCTGACTGTAGGACGCAAAACGGCTGCGGGCTCCGTAAGTCAGGCCGGCGTTAACCCTGAGCGCGTCGTTTAACCAGGAGGTAAAACGGCCACCCAGTATGGTATTGATCACCGAGATGCCGACGATATCCGGGTTGCTACGGGTAATGCCCTGGCCGCCGATTAAAAAGGTGGTTTCTCCAGCATCTTCCTTGTTTACCAAGAGCACATTGGATTCCTGGTGCGATCTAGCCTTAGAAATGGAGGTTTTAGGCAAGGACTTGGTGTTTTGCCACTGACCGAATAAGTGTTTGAGTTCGGCTTTGACTTTCTGGCTGTCAAAATCTCCCACCATAATCAGCGCGGCGTTACCTGGCTGGTACCAGATCTTGTGATGTTTTTTGACATCCGCCAGTGTAATGGCCGACACCGTTGCCTCTTCTCCCATGGACAGGGAGCCATAACCCCTGTCACCGAACACCAGGCGGTTGAAATAATTACCGATCACTGACTTTGGACTTTCCTTGGCCTGCTCTATTTGTAACAGGTGGCGTTTTTTATACTTGTCAAATTCTGCCTGTTCAAAGCGGGGTGAAAGCAAGATGTCTCGTAAAATGGGCAAAACGGTATTCTTGTCCTTGCTGGCAAAGGAGGCGCCCAGTTTGGAGAATTCCAAATTGGCAGAGCTATAGATATCGGCGCCGATAAAATCCAGTTTCTCATCCAGCTCTGCTTTGCTGAGTTTTTGTGTGCCCAGCACCAGGTTTTCAGCCGTGATGCGGGTCAGCCCGGTCTTGCCGTTATCATTGACGGCTCCGGCTTTAACCACCAGGTTAACATCGATCAGGGGCACTTCATGCTGCTCCATCAGGTAGAGTGTCAGGCCGTTTTCCAGGGTGAGCTGCTCGTAGTCAGGCAGGCTATAGGCCGCATATGCCTGAGTGCTGGCGAATAAGGCCAGCACTAATAGGGATTTAAAGATCTGCATCATTGCTGTCCTCCTGCGCAGATAACACGCCAACGGTACGGTTGGCTTTGATCAGGTAGGTTTTGGCAACACGCTGAATGTCTGCCGTGGTTACCCGATCATAGGATTGAGGGGCGGTAAATAACTTCTTGTAGTCGCCAAAATACAGCTCATAGGAGCCTATGGTATCCGCCTTGCCATTGATGGTTGACATGGTGCGATAAAAGTCCACCAGTTTGCGGTTTTTCACCTTTTGCAGCTCTTTGTCCGTGACGCCGTTTTTAATAATATCGTTCACTTGTGTGATAATGGCCTTTTCCAGTTGCTCGGCGCTAATGTCTTTCGCCGCAACCCCATACAGATAGAAAAGGTTGGGATCCAGGGTTTCCGGCAGGTAGGTGAAAATATCACTGGCCAGCTGCTGTTCGTTGATCAGGACGCTGTACAGGCGCGAGCTTTCGCCCGTGGCAAGAATGTCATTGAGAATGGACAGGGCATAATAGTCCTTATGCCGGGTATTGGGGACGTGATAGGCCATCATGATATTTGGCGTAGTCACGGATTTTTTTTGCAAGTAAACACGGCGCTCACCTTTTTGCTCAGGCTCTACCGTATGAACTGCCTTGGGTTCTGGCTGCGCGGGAATAGGGGCAAAATATTTCTCTGCCAGCTGTTTTACTTCCGCCAGTTTGACATCTCCGGCAATCACCACCACGGCATTGTTAGGGGCATAGTAGGTTTTGTGATACTGCTTTAAATCTGCCAGGCTCCAGTTGGCAATATCCGAGGCATGCCCTATCACGGACCAGCTATAGGGATGGGCGCGAAACGCGGCTCCCTTGACTTCTTCCCAGATGGCCCTGAAGTTTGAGTTTTCCAGCCCGGTAGAGCGCTCCGAGGTGACGACGCCGCGCTCGCTTTCCACCATGTCTTTATCGATCGCCAAATGTTGGATACGGTCGGCTTCCAGGTCAAAGATGGACTCCATAGCCTCCGAAGGAAACCAGTTGGTATATACGGTGAGATTTTCCGTGGTATAGGCATTGTTTCTGCCGCCCGCGGCTTCCATGGTGCGGTCAAACATCTTGGGGCCGTACTTTTTCGCGCCGTTGAACATCATGTGCTCAAAAAAGTGGGACAGGCCGGTAATCCCAGGATATTCGTTGCGCGATCCGACCTTCCAGAACAGGTACATATTGGCATTGGGGATGGATGAATCTTCCAACACCATGATTTTCATGCCGTTATCTAAGGTAAAAGATTTTACATCTTCGGCCGTTGTCGCCGCATGCACTTGAGACGTTATCAGTCCCAGGATAAGCAGCAGGCCTCGCAAAAAAGGCGTCATTCCTATACTCCGGTTAAAATTGTTAACATGCGAATGTTCGCATGTTAACAATTTTATAACAAATTTTAATGGCAATAAGCGCAAAATCTCGTTAATTGGCCGCACGACATATACAAGTGGCAGTAAAGGGTGAGATTTATGGAACCATTATGCTGTTCCTGGAAAATAGTATTAAATGAATCTGACAATTTACTGATTTAGGTGTAAAGTTTCGTATTAGGGACTGTAAGTGTCAGGAGAAGTTACAGTCCTGTTTAACATCCCTTTTCTGACATTAACAAAATAGTTAGGAAGACGAATGCAGGGCAATAAAAGCAAAAGAACGCCGGAACAATGGATAGAGTTTATTGCAAAGAGTGAACTTCCCGCCATTACTTCCACAGCAAAAATGCTGGATAAGTTTTCTGAAGATGATGTATCTTCATTGCCTAAACTCAGCCAGGCGATTTTACATGATCAGGCATTATCATCCTGTATTCTTAGGGTCGCCAATAGTATTCAGCATATCGGGGTCAAGAAGGTCAGCACTGTCTCCAGGGCTACAGTAGTGCTTGGTATTCATGCGGTCAAAAATATATGCCTGACCTCCAAGCTGGTTGATGGACTGTTGCGTAGTAAAAATTTAGGTGTAGGTGTCTATCAGCGCCTGACTCGGTTAATGGCCAATTCCTTCTATGCCGGTTTATTGGCAAAAATGATGGTGCCGGATTACGCCGACGATACCCAGGAAGAAGTCTACCTGGCGGCCATGATGTACCGTATTGGCGAAACGGCGTTTTGGAGTACGGGAGGAGAACTGACCGACCAGCTGATCAAGGCGGTTGCCCTGCCGCCGGAAAAATTTGAACAGCATTGCCAGGGGGCCTTGGGCACCAGTTTTAATGAGCTCAGCATAGGTTTGGCCAAGACATGGAACCTGGGGGATTTATTGGTCAAATCCCTGGATGATCCCCAGAGCCGAACCATAGAAATGCAGATTATTTATTATGCCGACAAGCTGAGCTGCTATATAGATACACCGCCCAAGTCCACCGATGAGTTTAATGAGCTGCTGGAAGATATTGCCGAAGTGATGCAAATTTCCGTGCGACGCCTTAAGGGCAGGATTGAGCAAACAAGAGAGCAGGCGATTCGATTACTCAAGTCCTATGGTGCATTTGCCCTGAAGGATTTAATCAAGCCTTTGCCCACCATAGACGACTTTGAACAGCAAAATAGTGCCGACGTACCGACCTTTGTCAGCCAGGAAAAATCCATGCTGTTTGCATTCCACCATTTGAGTCAGCTGACCAAAAAGAGCAAGGACTTCAATGAATTTTTGCAGTATACCCTGAAAAGTCTGGCGGGTATTCTCGGCTTTGATCTAAGCTCGTTTTTAATGATAGGCGAGGGGAAAAGATATGTTAAATCGCGCTTTTCCTATAACAGTGAGGGGAAGGAAGAAAAACGGAATATTTTGGTGCACTTGGCCGATAGTGAAAATATTGCTGCCGAGGTGATAGTGTCCGGCGAGGCGATGCTGATCAATGATTATCGAGAAGCCAAATGGCGCAAGTACATCACCCGGGAAGTGGAGCAGATGATTGATGAAGGGGCGATATGCCTGGCACCGGTAAAAATTGGCGGCAGTGTCATAGGCATTATCACGGCCCAGTTAACCACCAATGGCAGAAAAATTGGCCAGGAAGACTATTCGCAGTTTTGCTTTTTGATTGAACACCTGAATATGTGTTTGACCATGATTTCCCATCGCTAAGGCATGTTAGCCTTTGCTTATTCTAAAAGCACTTTAATTCTTCCAAATAAAAAGGCAGCTAAATTGCCGCCTTTTTCACACTCACTTTACTGATGGTCATCGGAAAAATTGATCAGTAATGCTATTCTTCATTCGAAGATTCAGTAGTTTCTTCGTTTTGTTCCTGTTTTTTTTCTGGTTCGTGACCCTCGCCACCACAGCCGCCGCAGCAACCCATAGTTTTTCTCCTGTTCTTGAAATATGTGGCTATAATACTTGATTAAAACACTCAGGTATTTGATCGGGATCAGTAAAAAATCACTTTATCGGCGGCAGAATGAAATAAGTCTTGGTGAGAGTCGCGGCTTAGCGAATTTGTGCTAGCTTCTTAAGTAGCTGTACTCAGATCATGGACTTCCCTGACAAGAGAGATAAGCGGGTGAATGTGATTAAAAAAGTGCTGTCTTACTCGTTTAAATTGTTAACTACATTTTTGTTGTTACCATTTGCCTTGTCTGCCAATGACAAACTGGTGCTCTATTATGTTGAACAGGCACCGTTTCACACCCTGGAGAAGGGGGAGATGCGCGGTGTCATTGGCGAGGCTGCCACAAGTATTTTCCAGGATGCCAATATTCCCTTTATCTGGCGCAATGAATCCATTAAACGACAAATCAATATTATTCTGCAAAACAAGACTCAGGCCTGTATATCTGGCGCCTATAAAACAGGTTTGCTTGCATCTCAGGGCAAATATACCAAGGCCATATATACCAACCAGAAATTCAGGGTAGTCACTCGCCCCAGTTTGCGCAGCATCAAAAGCGGTATGCTATTGCAGGAGCTATTTTCCAACCGAACCCTGGTGCTTGAAACCAAGTTTGGCCAGTCTCTGGGCACAGAGCTGGATCAGCTGATCAGCCTGTATGATCCGGTCAGGGTGGTCTCTTCGTCAGACAAGCTAAGTAGTTTTAAAAAGTTATTGAAGGGCCGCATCGATTATTTTTTTGCGACCGGTTCGGATATAGCACACCTGATCGAAAGTGGACTAATCAAGTCACAAGACATCAGGCTGGTACATATCAGGGATATGCCCAGTACCGAAACTCGCTATCTTGTCTGTAGTCAGCAGGTCCAGGATCGCATCATGAGCAAGCTCAATAGCGCCATCAGCCGCTATATGCGTTTGCAAATTGATAAAGAGATCCGTGTTGATGTCAATGAATGATGGGGAGTGTAAAAAAAGCCCGCAATAATGCGGGCTTTTTAGTCATCGGCTTTTTCACTTAGGGCAAGGTTTCAAAACCCATGTTATATAGGGTAAAGCCATAAATATCGGCATATTGCTCTATGGTCTTGGACACAGGTGTGCCCGCGCCATGGCCGGCATTGGTTTCGATCCGGATCATGGTGGGGGCTTGGCCTGATTGCTTGTCCTGTAGCTCGGCGGCAAACTTGAATGAATGGGCCGGCACTACGCGATCATCATGATCTCCGGTAGTCACTAGCGTTGCCGGATAGCTGACGCCTGCCTTAACATTATGAACGGGTGAATAGCCTTTCAGGTAGTTAAACATTTCCGGGCTTTGCTCCGCCGTGCCATAGTCATAGGCCCAGCCTGCGCCAGCGGTAAAGGTATGGTAGCGCAGCATATCAAGCACACCCACGGCAGGCAGGGCAACCTTCACCAGATCCGGGCGCTGAGTCATAACCGCACCGACCAGCAAGCCGCCGTTTGAACCGCCATTGATGGCCAGGTAGTCGCTTGAGGTATAGTTTTGCTCGATCAAATATTCACCCGCGGCTATAAAATCATCAAATACGTTTTGTTTCTGTAACTGGGTGCCCGCCTTATGCCAGGCCTTGCCGTACTCGCCGCCACCGCGCAGGTTGGCTACCGCATAGATGCCGCCCTGTTCCAGCCAGACCGCACGGGTGATGCTGAATCTTGGCGTCAGACTGACATTAAAGCCGCCGTAGCCGTATAGGATGGTCGGGTTTTTACCGTTTAACTCCAGGCCCTTCTTATGGGTAATGATCATGGGTACCTTAGTGCCGTCCTTTGAGCGGTAAAGGACCTGCTTGGAAACATAATCATCACTGTTAAATTTCGCCCCTGACTTGCGGTAAGTGCTGGTGGTGCCTTTTTCAACATCGAAGGCATAGATGGTGGACGGCGTCTTATAGTTGGTAAAGGAGTAATACAACAGCTTGTCGTCCTTTTTACCTTCCAGTGAACTGGCGCTGCCGACCCCCGGCAATTGGATTTCACGTACCTGTTTGCCCTGATAATCATACTGGTAGACCTTGGAGATGGCATCCACCATATATTCGGTAAAGAAATAGCCACCGCCTGTGGAAGCGGTTAGGACATTGTCCGTTTCCGCAATAAAATCAACCCAGTTGTCCGAAGTTGGCTTGCTGGCATCGACCGTGACAATTTTCTTGTTGGGGGCATTGAGGTTGGTCACCAGATACAGCTTACTGCCTTTGTTTTCAATGACGTAAGTGTCAGAGTCTGTATGATCCAGTATGGTTACCAGCTCGCTGTCAGGCTTGGTCAGATCTTTTAAATATAAATCGTTGCCGGATGTTGAAACTGCGCCCGAAATCAGCAGGTAGCGATCATCTTCTGTGACTGTACCGCCGACATAGCGGCGCTTCTGTTCGGCGGTGGCACCAAATACAACCGGGTCACTGGACTGAGGCGTGCCCAGTTTGTGGTAGTAGAGCTTGTGCTGATCCGTCTTGGCGGATAATTCGCTGCCTTCAGGCTTGTCATAACTGGAATAGTAGAAACCTTCATTGCCTTGCCAGGAAATATCTGAAAACTTGACATCAATTAAGGCGTCTTCCAGTACCTGCTTGCTTTCGGCATCGATAATTATAATCTTACGCCAATCGCTGCCACCTTCCGATATGGAATAGGCGGCGATGGAGCCGTCTTTGGAAAAGCTCAGTTGTGCCAGTGAGGTGGTGCCGTCCTCACTGAAGGTATTGGGATCTAAAAAGACCTCGGGCTCCTGCCCGTCTTTTTGACGGTAAACTACATACTGGTTTTGCAGGCCATCATTTTTGTAAAAATATGTGTAAGCCCCCTCTTTAAATGGCGAACTGACCTTTTCATAGTTCCAAAGGGTTGCCAGGCGCTCCTTAAGGGCGGCTCGGTAGGGAATTTTTTCCAGGTAGTCAAAGGTGACCTGGTTTTGTGCCTTGACCCAGTTTTCCGTTTCCTTGCTGCGATCGTCTTCCAGCCAGCGGTAAGGATCGGCCACTTGCTGATCAAAGTAGGTATCAACCGTATTGCCTTTCTCGGTGACCGGGTAGCTGATCTTGTTTTGCTTGGCTATGGCCTGCGCCGCGGCTGTTTGCTCAGGTGCATTGCCCGTGCAACCCAGTAGGCAACCGGCGACAACGCCGGTCACCAGTATCGAGATGGTTTTATTCATGTCGTTCCCTTCATCGTATATTTTTAATCGCCAAGCAGTGTATCAGATAGCCCGAGCTTTTTGCTATTGGCATAAACCCAGAGGTTTTACCGGGTGGCAGAAATTTTTTACGCTTTTGTCCTTGAGCGTATTTATTCACTCCCATTAAATGGACTAGTAGGCAAATTGAGTCAGCTGAATATGCAGGCCGTTAATCGAGGCATCGAGCTGGTTGACGGCGGCCGATACCTAGGGGCTGTTTATCTTTGTTTAATATAAACAAAGGTCAACAGCCCCTAGTCTACCTGCTATTTTGCGCTGGCCAGGAGGGCGGCAAAGCCGAGAAAGCAAGAGCCGGTAATACGGCCAAACCAATTGCCATTAACGGTTTTTAACAGGTAATCTTTGCATTTAAAGGCCACCAGGGCATAGGCAAAGGTGAAGGTAAAGGCATTGATCAAACTGGTGCCTGCCAGCAGCAAAAATTGAGGCAAGAGTTGTGACTGGGGGTCGATAAATTGTGGAAACAGCGAGGCAAAAAATATCAGTGCCTTGGGGTTACTTATACCCAGGGTGAAACTTTGTTTAAACAGCTTCCTCCGTTGTGGTGCTGCCTGCTGCTGTTGATGAAAGCACCAGGCGTTATCGCTACGCCAAATCCTGATGCCCAGGTATGCCAGATAAGCAGCGCCCAGATATCTGATAATAGTAAAGGCGGTTTCTGATGCCAGGAGTATGGCGCCTAATCCGGATACCGAGATAATGGCCAGCGCCAGTACCGCGCTGATATGTCCCAAGACACCAAAAAAGGCCATGCGCCGGCCAAAGTTGATGCCATTACTGGCGGCGAGTAAAACAGAGGGGCCGAAGCTGACGGAGGCGACTATCGATATGCTGAGATAAATCAGATAAGCAGAAAAATCCATGGGATGAAACTAAACAAGCAGGCATAGAAAAGGTGCAGATAATAGCGCCTTTTGTTATTTACTCAAGTGAAAATCCAATTTTATTTGATCCCTAGAGGCTGTTGATCTTTGTTCATATTTTATGCAACAGGCTATTTTTGATGCTAGCAAAGCAGAATGAACGCCGTTTGGTTATTCCAAATGAGTGACATTCTAATGCTGCTAGCGTTAAAAATAGCCATTGCCCACAGGGCTGAGGCTAAAATCGCCATACTCTACGTTGAAAATTGCTGGTTTAGATGACTAAATGACACAATTTCCGCCTTGATTAAGGCGATTTTATCTCTCAGCAGAATTATTGAACAAAGATCAACAGCCTCTAGCATAGCTGTCTTTTACCAACTGAATAAATTCCGTGTTAGGCAGGGGTTTGGACCAGTAATAGCCTTGACCGAATTGACAGCCCAGTGCTTTTACCTTTTCCATTGTTTGTATGTCTTCAATTCCTTCCGCAACATTTGAAATGGTTAGGCTTTCACTCATCTGAATGATGGCTTTAATGATGTGAAAGTCGTGAATAGAGTCGGTTATTTTTCTGATAAAGGATTGATCGATTTTCAGGGTGGTTACGTTGAATTTGCTTAAATAGCCAAGGTTGGAGTATCCGGTGCCGAAATCATCAATGGCTATCATGATGCCTCTGGCATGCAGGCTTTGGATCTGGCTTTGAATTTGTGAAGCATCGTCAACCAGAATGGATTCCGTGATTTCCAGCTCCAGGTAATGAGGAGGCAAATCCACTGAATTAAGCGCCTTGAAGATGACTTGCGGCAAATTGCCTTTTTTAAATTGTGTGGCGGACAGGTTAATCGCAACGGTTAGCTCGGTTAACCCTTGTTGATGCCATTCCTTACAGGTTTTACAGGCCTGGTTGGCAACCCATTTTCCTAATTCTGAGATTAAACCGGATTCTTCGGCGACACCTATGAATACGTCGGGCGGGACCATGCCATGACCTGGCCTGTGCCATCGGATAAGTGCCTCTGCACCAATTATCCGGTTTGTTGTCAGTTCTACCTTGGGTTGGTAATAGAGTTCAAACTCGTCCTTTAATAAAGCTTCTCTGAGGGCCTTGGTGAGTTGATACCTGTCTTGTTCAACTGTTGCCATTTCTTCATCAAAAAAATAGTAGCCGTTGCTCTTCCTTTGCTTCGAACTGTAAAGCGCCAGGTGAGACTTTTTTCTTAAAGGTTCTAAGGTGTCACCATCAAATGGCGCGACCGCAATACCAATAGCACTGGCAACCTCTATCTCAAAGTCTTGAATATGAAAAGGAAGTGTTGTTGCCTGGAGTATTTGCTCGCTAAAATTAGATATTTCTTCATGATCCTGGGCCAGCCTTAATAAGACGAATTCATTGCCCTGGAATCTGTACAGGTGATTGGTTTGGTCGGAGAGTGAGACTAGCCTTTGCGTCAGTTGCTCTAACAGGGCATCGCCGATCGAATGGCCGAGCGAGCTGTTGACAGATCTTAAATTTTGAATGTCTAAGGTAATAAAGGCCAGCTTTTTGTCCTGTCTGGACGAAGTGGCAACTAGTTTCTGCAAATCTTCACTGCACACCCTTTCATTAGGCAACTTGGTTAATGGATCATAGTTGCCCAGCCGTACCGTTTCCTTGATGTTTTGTTCCAGTTCGATATTTTCCTTGGCGATTTTTTGAATGAGTTTTTTGATATCCCTGGAATAATAGGCCGTGGTTAAGGTGAAAAACACCAGTATGATGGACAAATTCAGCGCTCGCGCCCAATAGAAGGTATCGAAAAGTTCCCGGTTGTCGATCAGGCCGATGCCATAGCCGAAGGCAAACAAAATAAAGCTGGCCAACACAAATAGGAACAGGGGAATAAAGAGTAAGCGTCCTCCCAGGATTATTGCCAGCATCAGGATGCAAGGATAGGCGAGGATGGTTACGTCAAAGAGTCCCAGGTTAGACCATGACAGATAAAGCACCAACACAGTGAGACCCCAAAGCAACATGCCGGCAATAATATTGGTGGTATCCTGGCTAACGAAATAATATAAAAAGCACAGGATGGCGATGCTTAATCCCAGGGCGGCTTCAGTGGTTGATACGGGGAAAAGCGCTATGTCTGTGACCAGGAGCACGACGAGTGCCGCCAGTATGATCCTAAGCACTATCTTTAACTGCTTAACTCTGTATTTCGCGCTTAAAAAAGCGCCGGGTGGGTGAGTATTGCTGCTGTTGTCCGTAAGCATACTTAGTCCTAACTCCTGTCTGGATTATTTAGATAATCAAAAAACCTTAGGTAGAGCTCGGGATCTTTCTCTTTTTTCACTGAATACATGGCCTGATCGGCGCTTTTGACTAGGTCGTGCAGGCTTTTATGGCCTTTCGGATAAAAAGACACCCCCATGCAGGCCGTTACCGAAACACTTTTGTCGTGCTCATTCAGATAAAAGGGTTTTCTGATTTTCTGAATGAGTTTTTGGGCCACCAGCTCTATGTCTTTTTTCGAAACGTTGGGCAGTATGATGACAAATTCGTCGCCTCCCCAGCGGGATAGCAGATCGCACTTTCTTAACCCGGTTTTCAGCTGGCCGGCGACATGAACAAGAATTTCATCGCCACATTGGTGTCCGTATATATCATTGATTGGCTTGAAATCGTTTAAGTCCATTAATATCAAGGCAAAGTGGGTATCATTGTCAATGAATGACTGGATCGCCGTTTCAACGGCCTGGCGGTTAAGCAACTGGGTAAGAGTATCGTAATTGGCCTTGTAGTTGAGCAGTTCCAGTTGTTTTTTCCGTTTGGAAATATCGTGCAGGGTAACCTGGTAGTATTCTTTATAGTCCGTTGTCAGGGTTGAGGTGATAACGGCCTGCACCCAAAGGGTTTTGCTCTTATCCTTGCTGCATAGTTTAAATTCGCCTGTGGCGGTTTCATCATTGACAAAGGCCTGTTGTACCGTGTTTTCCAGTCGCTTGGGATCGGCAAATAACTGTATTAGGTAAGGCCCGTAGCTTTGCTTTAATGGTATAGCCATTTCTTTTACCAGCGATGAAAAGGCTTTATTGTATAACAGGATATTTCCCTGGGGCTCGGTTAACACTATGGGAGCGGTTGAGTTTTCAAACAACATGCGAAAGCGTTTTTCAAGTAATTCTACCTCGTTACGCAGGTTTCTTTCTCTGGCCAATTGTTGTTCCGTTTTGTCGAGCAGTTTATTGATATCCTTGACCAGAGTACCAAGCTCACTCTCGTTGTGATATTCAGGAATGACTACGCGTTCAGAGGTGCCCGGGATGATTTTATGGAGCGAGCGGGCCGTGGCAATTATGGGGTTAGTGATGACCACATAGGCAATGACCAGGGTAATAACAGTGATGGCAGCGGCCTCGGCAGTAAGGGCGATGGCATTGTCATAGCCAATTTTGTCGGCGCGGGTCTCAATATAGTCCAGGTTGGGGGATATGGATAGCGTCCCCATTTTCTTTTCTTGCTCAAATGGCGAATGGAGATCAAAATGAAGCGTATTTTGGTTGGATATAAAGCCTGTTGAGCCGATGTTTATGCTATCTGTGACTATCGCCGCACCACGGATGATATCATTGGTGATCAGGCCGTTGACTACCTCTGTCGCTATGTCTTTATCTTCCAGGTAGGTTGCGATTGATGCCGTTGACGAAACGGTTTTGGTTAACTGATAGATTTCTTTATTACCCAGCTCCATTTCATTTAAATAGGTAATACGAAAAAAAACTTGCCCGGCAATAAAACCGACAATGCTTGCCGCGAAGACAATGACGATTGCAAGCCGTATGACGAGTCCATTTTTATTCATTTAATTCGAACACTACCTTCAGGTTTTTGTTTAGTTTTGAGCGGCGGATGTAACCAATGGCCGATTGGGTCTTATTGATATATTGCACGACATTATCCTCGCTTGCCTGTATGGTGACCGTGCGCTTTCTACCGGTAAACCTGAGGCGGGACCAATAAGCGTTGATACGGGACAGCGGCATGTTCACCAGCGCCTTATAAAACTTTTCCTTGGTTGTGACTTCGTTGCTGAGTTCAACGGGAATGGCGCTGTTGCCATCGGGAAAGGCGACGTACTTGCCCATAAAGAGGTCAATAACCTCGGAGCGGGTCATTTTGTCGACAGGATTCTTATTATTGACGACAACAACGATATCATCGTTTGCACTTGCCTGTGTTGCTTGCGTAAAAGCATAGGGAGCTATCAGCAGCAGCATGAGTACTAAGCACCTGTTCATCAGAAAACAAAGCTCAGGTTAAAGATAAGAGTGTTAACCGATTCTGATGGAACCAAGTCGGTTGAATTTATCCATAGGGTTCCCCCGTTTGCATCAATATCTGTCATATTCCATTGCAGCTTGGCGGCAAGGTTGGTGGCGAAATCCCAGCGCCATCCTAAGGCAAGTGTCTGCTGGTTTGAGGCATAAAAATTCATGGTGCCTGCCAATGCCATGACCAGCTCAGGAAATAAGGCAGGATTTACACCGGGTTCGTTAAAAATATAATTATCAGACTCGGTCAATGCATAATAACTAAAAAAAGTATGTTCGTCTCGTTGATAGGCGAGGCTGAAATAACCATTGTTCAGTTTGGGAATAATCGGATTGTCGGCGTTTATCCGGGCAAGTTCTGCCGTTATCGACCAGTTGCTGAGGCGTATTTGACTACTCAGCGAGCTGTACTCGACTTTGGTATTTTTTAAATCCAGCCGTTTACTCAATGCCGCGGCATTTGGCCAGAGAAAGTCGGGAATTTGGCTCAGTTGTTGCCTCAGCATGGTATTTGAACTGGTATCATCGGCAATTTTGGCCTGGGTGTGCTGGGCTTGAATCGTCCAGTTGTAGTAGTCCCATGTCAGGGATGCGCCATAGATGTTATTCAGCTGCACGGCCTCGGTAAAACTGCCCGAGGAGATATCGCCGTCACTGATGCCGGCAAAGAGCTTGGCCCGCAAAGTACCGTCATTGAACCGATTGGCATAGGAAATATCAAAACCATCCAGGTGCCGATAGGGGATCATGCCATAGACTTCGCTTGGTAGCGCGGCCAGGCTATAGGCAAAGCCAATATCCCGGTATTCGGTAAAGTGAAAAATTTCCGGTGCCGTTCGTCCTATCCGGAAGGTCCAGTTCGGTGAGCGGCTATAACGTAAAAATGCCAGGGTAACAAAGCGGTCTAGCGTTGCATCAGGCCAGTTTCTTGCCACCCCCTGTAAAACCACATCCGTGTCCTTGGTGATCGAGGCGTCAAGCTGTAAACCTAGCTTGGAATTTTCCAGAAAGTCGATGTCGCTGGAAAAAACACCATGGTCAGAGCCGATATCGGTGCGATAGCCATAAATGTCAGAATCCGATATTGTCAGTCCCAGAGTACCAAAGCCACTTAATAGTATTTTTTCATCGGCAATTGCGCTAAATGAAAGCAAAAAATGAATAAAGAATGGCCAATAAGATTTCATTAAGAAAAGAAGAGGATCCTGATAAATATATAGCCCTGAATTTAGGATAAATTTTTCGGTTATTCAAGAGAATGAAAAGGTTTTTATCAAATAAAAACCACCTGATTCATTCCGCATGAACCGGGAATGATTAGCTGAAAGCTTCCATGACAAAAATAAACGTAAATAACTTGTTAGCTTAATGTAAAACAAATGGATGCAGATCAAGAATAGCTAAGTCTTACTCCTGGCTTTTTAGGAATAAGTTATCGTTTTTTCACTCTTTCGTGCGGAAGTTCGACAGCCGCTAAGGTTCACTTTCTTGCTGGTAATACTTAAAGCCATTTTTGCCCGATTTTTTCACTTGATACATGGCTTCATCGGCCTTGTGCAGTAAGTCTGAACTGCTTAGGCCATCTTGGGGGGAAAGGGCGATGCCTATGCTGGAACTGATGGTCAGTTCTTTGTCCTGGTACGCTATGGGCTGGCTAATGGTGTTGACCATCTTGCCGGCGATTTTGTCAAAGATATTCGCACCGGCACCATCCTTTTGTTTAACATTGGTTAATATGGCCATAAACTCATCACCGCCAATGCGGGCGACGGTATCCGTATTTCTTAAAATACTGACCATGCGTGCGCTGACTTCCTTCAGTACCAGGTCTCCGGCGGCATGGCCATAGATATCATTGACTTCCTTAAAACCGTCGAGATCGATAAACATCACCGCCATGGTCAGTTTATGTCTTTGGGCCGATAGAATGGCCTGTTTTAACCTGTCCTTACCCAGCCTGAGTGAGGGCAGGCCGGTCAGTTCATCATAGTGTGCCAGGTATTTTATTTTTTCCTGGGCTGCCTTTTGTTCGGTAACGTCTTCCTGAAGGCCTATGATATGTTTAATCTCCCCCTGTGGCGACAGCACAGGAAAAATCTTGGTTTTTGCCCAGTACTGGCTGTGATCTTTTCTTTGATTGAGCAGCTCTCCATGCCACTGCTGGCCTTTATTGACGGTATTTTTTATTTCATCGTAGAGCTCTGGCTGTGTTTGATCCGACTGCAACATTCTCGGTTTCTTGCCTATTACCTCATGGGACTCATAGCCCGTCATTAGGGTAAATTGCTTGTTGGTATATTCGATAATGTCATCTTTATCTGTAATTAAGACGGCGTTGGGGGTATTTTCAACCACCAGGCCAAACTTATCCAGTTGCTGCTGCTGTTGCTTTTGAATATGGTGCGACTTTATTAGCTGGAACAGCAGCAGCAGAGTTAAACCAATCGCCAGCAGGCTATAGAGCAGGCTAAACAGCAGGATAGACTCGGCCTTTTTAGTCAATTGGTAAGTGATGTGCTGCAGTTCACTGACGATTTGATCTTCAACTTTTTTCAGCTGGTTGATCCTCAGGGTGGCGCTGTCAAACCATTGCACACTGTCCGCCTCTATCGATGCTATGGTTGTGCCACCCATTATCGCCTTGCGCAGCCTTAACACTTCATTGCTTGAAGGGTGCTCCATGGCCTGATTAAAAAACTGCAACACGGCCTTACTGGCGATCTGACTAAAGGTTTTGAGATAGGATGACTGTACGGCAACCAGGCTGATATACAGCTTTTTTTGCTCGGCCGTGATGCTGGCGCTGTTGAGTATGCCGGCGACAAGGGCCCGTTCCAGCCCCGCCAATTCCTTGGCCTGAACCAGGTTATAATAGGTTTGCAGCAAATTGGTGAGCTTGTCCTTATTGGCCAGCTTGATGGTTGGCAAAATAATATTGATCAGGTCGGCATTGATTTCTGAGTAGTAACCGATCAGGGCCTTGGCACTGATTGCCTGGGCATCGATCTGGCCCCTGAATTTGCGCAGCCGGGCGAGTTCCTGTGCCACCTTTTGCAGGGTCAGCTCTATGCTGGCATTGTTTATTCTTGCCAGGATATCGGGTAAGACTCTTTGGTGCTTGCTAATCGTCTGATCTGTCTTTGCCCTTTGCTCCGCCAGCTTTTGACTGAAATTTTTTCCCTTGGGGCTGATGGAGCCCCGGCTCATGCCGCGCTCTTTTTGCAGTTCGTGTACCAGTTCGCTGTTGATAATGCTTAACTGGATCAATGCGCCGATCTTCTTGGTATTCTTTTGCGTGTTAAGGTTGTCTTTAATAATAAAGGAAGCAAACAGCAGCAGGCCGATCATGGCCGGGGAGATCAGAAAAAATAGCCTGGTATTGAACATTTTTGCTTTCAAAACGCTATTTTCCCCTTACTGCTTAGATAATAAATTGGCTATTAGATTGTTCGGACCGCCTTTCTCTGGATTTTATTACTAAAAGGTTAACCCTAGGTTAATCTTGTTAACAACAACGGCCGATGATGAGTATTTATTATAGACCCAGTGTTATTTTTTTAAAATCAAAGAGATAAACGAATGTCACAATTCTTGACCCATCTCATAAATTGCACTCGACATTATTCTATGGAAGAGAAAAACTCGAATGCCGACGGGTCGCCCAGCTTGCGGGAAAAGTGCAGGCCGAGAGATTTGAGTTGTTGGTGCCGGGCATAGCCGCCAATAATGTCTTTAAGCTTTTTGATGGCTTGTTCGGTTTTACCCTGGCCATCCAAAGCCAGCAGGTAGGTATAGGCGTACTGCTCTGTTTCGGGTGCAAATGACATCGCCTGTTCAAAATAAACCAGGGCCTGGTTCAGTTGCTGCTGGCGAACCAGGTATAGGCCGTAGGCATACCTGATGGTTGCCGACTCGGGAAGCCTGGCCATGCCCTGCTGCAACACCCGGGCAAGCCGGGCCGGTTGCCCTTGGCCGTGGAAGATATCGGCCAGGTTGATATAGGCACCCTCGAAATAGGGATCTATTTTTATTGCCTCGGAAAAGGCATGCTCTGCCGCCGGGATATCACCTTGTTCAAGGGCCAGTACCCCCTGGTTGGCCCGTCCTTCACCCCGCCAGCTGTTGATTTCGTTGGCGCTAAGCAAGTCATTAAAGGCGTGATCGAAGAGATTGGAATCTTGCTTGGCCATAGAAGTGGTTACCAGGCTTTTGGCGGCGGCGACCCGTATTGCCTTTAACTTGTCCTTAAGCAGGGGAGTAAGGGCCCTTATCCTGTCGCCGTCACTAAGCAAGGTGGCGGCTTGGGCCGCCGATAAACGCATTAAGGGGTCTGCATGGTTAAGGTAAGGGAGCAATGCCTTAACCTCGATTACCTGTGTACTGCCTGCCAGTAATTGTAGGGCGGTTGCCCGGGTAATGGTATCCAGGCCCTTATCCGCTATGATGGCCAAGTGCCGTTCCAGGCCTATGGCTGTACCCGAATGCAGCGTCATAAAATCTCGGCGCGTCTGGCTTAGGGGGGGGGATGGACCAAACCAGCTTTCCAACTCCGCCTGTGCCCAGTGATTACTTTTATCCTGGTGACATTTATTGCAGGCATTCGGGCTGCCATGGGCGATGGAAACATCGGGGCGGGGAATTTTAAAGCCGTGATCCCTTCTGTCATCCACCCCCATATAGCGAGTTTCGGGCATATGACAATTTACACACTGTCCGCCCTCGCTGCCTTCTTTATGCCTGTGGTGGCCTTGAGTATTGTAATGCTCGGCACTATGGCATTGCAGGCACAGACCATTGCCCTGAATCTTGAGTTTCATGCTGTGCTTGTCGTGACAGTCCAGGCAGTTTACCCCGGCGGCATACATTTTACTCTGTAGAAAAGACCCGTAAACATAGACTTCTTCCTTGATCTGGCCGTCGGCGTGATACATGGGGGCTGACAGCAATTGCGGGCTGAATTGATCCAGAAAGGCTTTGTTGGCCTTAAAACCATCGGTTAAGGGGGCACGCAGGGAATGGCAGGAAAAACAGCCTTGCATAAAGCTGTTGTCACGCTCTTTCCCTTGCCAGGACGCGGTCTTTTCTTCAGGCTTTCTTTGCCACTGGCTCGCTTGCAGTTGCTTTACGGCTTCTGGTAAAGACGCTTTTTGCTGCCTTAAGTTTTTTGCGTGTGAACTCATATCGCCATGGCAGGACAGGCAACCGACATTGATATTGTCCCACTGGCTATCGAAGCGGTTTTCTATGGCGTTATAGCGGCGCTCCAGGCCGTCGGAATGACAGTCGGCACACATGCCGTTCCAGTTTTGCAGGGGTTGCCGCCAGTGCAGGCGGTCCTCGGCCTTGATTGGCTCCTGACTATAGTTGTGATACCAGCGCTGTCCGCCTTCGGATAGCGGGCGAGAGTCCCAGCTAAAGGGCAGTACCTGCAGCCTGCCCGGCGATGTTTCCACCAGATACTGTTGCAATGGGTAATGGCCAAAGCTGTATTTGATGGTCAGGGTTTCATTGCCGTTCTCGTCCGAAATCCTGACCTGATACGAGTCACCTTTTTTAAAAAAAACGGCTTTTTGCCCATAATGGTTAATGCTGGCATTATCGAAGTCGGCCAGTACTGATGACTTATCGGCTATGGCCATGGCCCTGGCGTGATCCGATTGTTGCCAGTCCGCAAAGCTGGATGGGTGGCAGTCCAGACACTGGCTGTTGTTGACAGGATTAGCTTTTTCATTGGCGCTAGCTGACAGGGAGCATGCCAGAATACATAGCAAAATAATCTTAACTAACAAGTGGCCCCCAAAGTCATTTTTAATCGCGCGGCATTTATAGTGATGCCAGATTCCTTATTAAAATAGCATGCAATCAAAGGATTAAGAATAGCCCTTATGATATGGCTAGGCGCTTCTTAGCTCTCGGCGCAGGATTTTTCCGACATTGGATTTGGGCAATTCCTGCTTGAATTCTATCTGTTTGGGCACCTTGTAGGCGGTCAGGTTTTCCCGGCAATGAAGCATGATGTCTTCCTTGCTCAGTCGTTCGCTATTTCTGACCACAAAGAGTTTCACCACTTCGCCACTGTTTGCATGGGGGATGCCGATGGCGGCCGCTTCAATAACATTCTCCAGCTTGGCTACTACTTCTTCAATTTCATTGGGAAAAACGTTAAAGCCGGATACCAGTATCATGTCTTTTTTACGATCGACAATCTTGAAAAAGCCCTGCTCGTCCATGGTGGCAATGTCTCCGGTGGAAAGCCAGCCGTGTGCATCCAGGATCTCGGCCGTAGCTTTGGGGCGGTTATAGTAACCCTGCATCACCTGCCGGCCCCTAACCTGCATTTCCCCCGCCTGGCCTTGCCTAACCGGCTTGCCTGCTTCGTCGACCAGTCGCACTTCCGTTGACGGCAGGGGCAGGCCTATGCTGCCGGTATAGCCCTGGATGTCATAGGGATTACAGGTCACCAAGGGAGAGCACTCGGTCAGGCCATAGCCTTCGATCAAGACGCTGCCCGTGGTTTGCTGCCATCGCTCGGCGACAGGTTTTTGCACCGCCATGCCGCCACCCAGGCCAAACTTCAGTTGCGAAAAATCCAGTCTCGCAAATTCTGGCGTATTTAACAGTCCGTTAAACAGGGTGTTGACCCCGGTAATGGCGGTAAACCTGACCTTGCCCAGCGCCTTGACAAAGGCCGACATGTTTCTCGGATCCGTGATCAACAGGTTGGCACAACCGTATTTAAGGAAGATCAGGCAATTCGCGACCAGGGCAAAGATATGATACAGGGGCAGGGCAGTGACAACGGTATCCTTGCCCGTAGAGATCAGCGGCGAGAGAAAGGCCGATATTTGTTCCAGGTTGGCCAGGATGTTTTGATGGCTGAGCATGGCTCCCTTGGAGACTCCGGTCGTGCCGCCGGTATATTGTAAAAACGCGAGGTCTGAGCCTGTTAATTTGGGCCTCTGATAGCTCTGTTTGGCGCCCTGCTTAAGTGCCTGGCAAAAAGAGCTTGTTTGCCGGAGTGAAAAGTCAGGCACCATTTTTTTGATATGTCTGATGGTGAAATTGACCAGCCAGTTTTTCGGCCTGGGCAACATATCACCAATGCCGCTTAGAATCACGTGTTTTACCTGAGTCTTAGCTACGACCTGTTGCAGGGTATGGGCAAAATTTTCGATAATGATAATTGCCTGGGCGTTCGAGTCGTTGAGCTGGTGCTTTAACTCGCGGGCGGTGTAGTTGGGATTAACATTGATCACCGTCAGCCCGGCACGCAAAATGCCTATCATGGCAATGGGGAATTGCAGCAGGTTGGGCATCATTAGCGCAACACCATCTCCTTTTTCCAGGCCAAGGTGTTGAAGATAAGCGGCAAAATCCCGTGACTTTTTATCCAGTTCACCATAACTCATTTCCTGGCCCATATTAATAAAGGCCGTGTTGTCCCGGTAGTCGCTAAAGGCCTGTTCAAACAGGCTTATCAGGGACGGGAAGAGTTCTACACTGATGTTATTGGGTACGCCTTCTGGGTAGCGTTTTAACCAGATTTTTTCCATTATCTCGCCTTGATAAGTCTTAGGTGTTATTGGTCTCAATCATTTTAACCGCCTGGGTAAGCTTGCCAGCGAGACGGTTCAATTCAACAGTGCTGGCAGGCATTGCCTCCTGATAGGGAGCAAGCAAGGCCTTGAGCTCGTTAGCCAGCTCTAGTGACAGGCTGCCCTCGGCCAGGGCCAGGGGAATATTCGCCATGGCTTGTCTGATCAAGGCTGATACTTGTTTAATGTCCTGGCTAGCTGCTTTGGGATGACTCTGGATCAGCTTGCTGGTATTGACCGCCCGGTTGGCAGCCGCCCATAAGGCGTCACGTATCAGCAAGTCAAGGTGTATGGGTTTGAATTTGGTGATGCCCCCCTTGGGTTGCTGCGGGCTTTTCGACTGGCCCAAAACGGCCCGGCCCAGTACCCGGCGCAGGGGGGAATTGCCTATATACATGCCGCCATCCGGCCCGGTCACCATGGAAGAGACAGAGTCTTCACCGCCATCGACAAAGTATTTCACCTCACCCGTCTCCCGGTCGATAAAACCTGCACCAATTTTTAGCGGAAATTTCTTTTTACCGACGGAAATACCGGCGGCACCGGTAAAGGCGATGCCATTGGCGGCGAGCTCGGCGCCCAGGGCCTTGAAGTTAGACTGTAAAAAGCCGGGTTCATACATATCCAGTTGTGTGGTCCAGATGATTTCCGCATGATCGCCGCGGTCAACGAGCTTAACGATTTGCTCGCGGATATTAGCAAAAATTTCACCGTTGTCGGCAGAAACCACCAAAGAGCCGGTGACCTTGGCACCGACCTTTATTTGCCAGATTTCCTGCCCGGTTTCCGCATTGACGGCATAAACGGAATCGAAGGCATCGGCGATATAAACGCGCTTACCGTCGGCACTGATGGTGGGAGTAGACGCCGTGCCGCCCTTGACCCTAAAGACATGTTTGATCACGGGCGAAATTTCTTTCCCCTGTTTTTCCAGGTCCAGACCATAAAGGGCACCCCATTGCGACCAGCCGTCTTCAACGCCGTCCTCCTTGTCGGACAGGGTGGCTGCTATCCAGATCCGGCCGCTGTTCTGATCGATGGAAAAGAAATTGGTGACCTTTTGTAACTCGCCCGCCGCGCCATGCAGCACCGCCAGGGTCGGGCTTTCATTGCCGCTTAATTGCGCCTGCCCAACCATATGGGCAATGTCCGCATCCGCCTTTTTGACTATGCTGTTGGGGACGGTAAAGTTACTGACCGGCAAGCGATCTCCCGGCATGGTGAATGGAGAGCTTAGCAGCTGTCGCCCGGTTTGGCGGTCCAGGGCGTAAAAGGAACCATCTCCCATCACGGCGATCAGGGCATCGAGCTGTCTATGATAGTTAACGCCAAAGCTGTGTTTTTCAGAGGAAATTTCATTGGCCATTTGTTTGGGCAGGCCGGTAGCCACATCCCACAATATCTCGCCATCTGTGGTCATGGCAACGGCGCGGTCATAGGTAGCAACATAAATAATTTCCTTTTGGGACTGAGGGTCGCTAAAGACTAATGGCGTACCACAGCCAGAACTTAGGCCTTCCAGGGCCCAGCGCCTTTCTCCCTTAACGGGTTCAAGTGATGCCATAATAATATCTTCCGGTGGAAAGACGGGACAAAAATAGATATTGCCCTGGCGATCAAATACCGGCCCCTCGGCAACAAACAGGTTTTCTTCCGCAATCCAGTCAAAGGCAAGCGCGGGTGCTACCGCCAAGGACACTTCATCTGAACCGTGAGTGTCCGTGTGCAGCAGGCGGCCAAACTCCACTTGTGTGTCTGTTGTCCCGACCGTGCGTGGCCCGACCGGGCGCCATTCAGTCTTTTCCGGCAAGTCATAGTGCTTGACGCTGGAGTCGGTCGTTAAAAGACGGGCCATCAGTATATAGCCCTTATCCGTGCTAAAGCCGAGGATAAATGCCAGCAAAATCAGGGCCAGTAGGCTTAATAGCAGTTTTTTCAATACACTCATATAGTATTTAATCTTATCTCTAGGTTATCTCTGTTTGGCTGGGATTATTCCTGCTCAATCCAACCCCTGGGATTCTCCCGGTAACTCTGGTGAAAGTCCGTTAATCTTTGTTGCAGTGCCTGCACCTGATCCGGATATTTCTTGGCCAGGTTATAGGACTCACCGCGATCTATATCCAGTTGGTAAAGGGCGGGCCATTCACCCAAAGTGGGGATGGACTCCGTTTCACCCGGCGGTGTGTAATTCATCATGGCCAGGGCAGACCCTACCTGGCTATCCGGTTTGTCTAAGGGCACGGGCCAGACATAGTGGCTGTTATTATGGATATATTTCCATTTGCCCAGGCGAATGGCTTCGACATCAAAGTCATGGAAAAAATATAAGGCTCGTTCGTGTAAATCCGTATTATCACCTGCCAGTAGCGGTACCAGGCTTTGTCCGTCGATAATGCGGTCCGTCGGCAAGCCAATGCCCGCCAGTTCGGCTATAGTGGAGAAAAAGTCGATATGCATGATGGGGGTATCCAGGTTTTGCCCGGTGTTGGCTACTTCACTGCCCCAGATCAGGGTGGGCACCCGGTAGCCGCCTTCAAAACTCTGGCCTTTGCGGCCACGCAGATCGCCGGTGCTGCCCTGATACCAGGGGCCATTGTCACTGGTGACTATCACCAGGGTGTTTTTATCCAGCTTATTGGCCTTAAGGGCACGGGTGACCTCGCCAACACTCCAGTCAAACTCTGATACGGCATCGCCATAGGGGCCGGCCAGAGACTTGCCCTTAAAGGCCTCCGACGGGAAAAACGGCTGGTGCGGATCTTTTTGCGACAAGTAGACAAAAAACGGCTTGTCCCCGGCCTGGTTGATAAAGCTCACTGCTTCCTCGGTAAAGAGTTGGGTATAATGTTCCTGATCCAGGCCGATATCTTCAATCATTTTTTTATCTTCCCGGTAAAAAGCGACCGGCCAGTCATCGTTTGACATATTAAAGCCGACAAAGGAGTCAAAGCCATACTGGTGCGGATGGTACTCGGGGGCGACGCTGAAATCTCCCAGGTGCCACTTACCAAAGGCCGCCGTCTTATAACCTTTATCCTTTAGCATTTGCGCTATGGTGTATTCATCCAGCGGCAGAAACCGGCTCAGGTTGGAGCCGCCGATGTTGTCTACCGCCCCCAGGTTGGAGGCAAAGGTCATGACATTGCGGCTGATTTTCCTGAGCAGAGAATCATTGGCGGCCCCCATGGGCTGAATGATACCGGTTCGTGCCGGATAGCGCCCGGTCAGTAAACCGGCTCTGGAAGGTGAACAAATGGGGGCGCTGGCATAGCCCTGGGTAAAGTTAATGCCTTCGGCCGCCAGCTGGTCGATATGAGGTGTATCTATGGCCTGGGTGCCATTAACGCCGATATCGCCATAACCGAGATCGTCGGCCAGGATAATAATAAAATTGGTAGCCTCTCTTGCCTCTGCCTCCGGTTGTTGCAAAGATAACTTACTGTTTTTTTGCTGTTCGAAAGCCTTAGGGTTAAGGCCATGGGTATTGCGCTCAAACAGGGTTGAGATAAAGAATGCCGCCAGAACAAGCAGGGCCAGGGGCAGAGTGGTTAAGAAAAGTAGTCTTTTTTTCATACGCTTTTACCCTCTTTATTCGTCACCGGTAAAGACCGACTTGATATCATTATAGGTTTCGGCAAGTTTTTTCTTGATGGCTTTTTTCTTTAATTCGCTAAGGCCGTCTTCAATTTGCTCCCAGCGGAAAAAGGGCACTTCTATCTTGTAGCGGCTTGGCTCTTCACCGCCCGGTTCTATCAGGCCCTCCTGCTGGACGCTGTAGATAAAGGGCATCAGGGCATGGAAGGCGGGATATAGGGCCCAGAGGTTTTCCGTGCCTATATTGTCCATTTCTTTCGGATCCACCATGACGTTGTAGATTTCCGGCGCCCAGAGTTTTTCTACCTGCTGCTCCATCTCCCCCGTGTATTCGCCCTGAAAATAGATTTTAAACTGGCGCCACTTGATGGCCCTGAGATCTTCACCGGAAAACACCAACAGGCTTTCCCGGGGCGACTCGTCCGTTTCTCCCAACCATAGCTCCGTCATATTCATGCCATCGATAGGCCTGTCATCCGGGATAAGATGCTGGGCACCGCCAATGTTTGCCAGGGTGGGAAAAAGGTCTACCATGGAAACCATTTCATTGGTGACCTTTCCCGCCTGAACCTTGTCCGGCCAGCGTACTATCAGCGGGGTGCGAATCGACCCTTCGTGGGCGGTGCCGAGAAAACCTCGAAACGGGCCGGTATCGCCTATCCAGGGGTATTCGGCGCGATCCGGGCCATTGTCACTGGCATAAATGACAATAGTATTTTCACTGATGCCGGCGCTGTCTATGGCTTTTAGTACCTGTCCAACCCTGTGATCATGTTCAACCATAACATCGGCATATTTACCATTGCCTGTGATGCCCTCGAAATCAGGATGCGGAATGGATGGGTGGTGGGGTAATGACCAGGGAATATAAAGCAAAAAGGGTTTGTCGCTTTCGGCATTGTTATGGATAAAGTCGACCGCCTTGCTGGCAATCTTGCTATCGATCAGCGGCCTGACCTGAATATTGTACTCTTCCTGTGCTGTCGCGCCGTCCTTTACGGTACCCTGCCATAGCTGGGCCGGTTTCAAGCCGCTGTGCTCGTAGCCAACCAGTTCGGGAAACTTGGAGATATAGGTACTAAATGGAAAGCCCCACCACTGATGAAAGCCCTGAGCAGTAGGTAGCCTTTCCTGGGTATAGCCAAGGTGCCATTTGCCAAACATGGCGGTGTCATAACCCGCTTCAGACAATACTTCTGCAATAGTCACCTCCCAGGGAGCGAGTCCTTGTGGCAAACCGGGCACGGGAATAGCACGGGTCGTACCTGAACGCACCGGCAAGCGTCCCGTCATCAGGGCGGAGCGGGATGGGGTACATTCAGGTTCGACATTGAAATTGGTAAATCTTAGCCCTTGTTGGGCCAAGGCATCAATATTTGGCGTTGGTGCGCCGCGTATTGCACCGCCGCCGTAACTGCCTAAATCACCAAAACCTAAATTATCACTTAGCATAATCACTATATTGGGTTTGCCCGCACGGGTCTCTGTGGCCATTACCGAGGCGGAAGCGCCTAACAGAATAATAAGCATCAGCCAGGGGCTTACCAGGTTTTTCGTTTGCATCATTTTTCTTGTCATCATTTAGCTTTCCCATGATAAAGCACGCGATTAAATATCAGCGTCAATTCCCCAAAGTTGTCGCCTATTTTACTTGCGTGTTTTGCCGGATGCGTCCGTCCGGGTTAGCCGTACTTAAACTTTTATTTCACTGGCCTAATTATTTTTATAATTTGATAATTGCATAAAAATCAGTTGGATATGTTTGTTTGTTGAGTTTGTGCCAATCTAACCGGACAAATTAGCTGTTAACTTGTAATGAATTGAGTATGGGATTATTGGACAGGACGCCTTGTTAACCAGGGCTTGCTAGATTGCTTCAATATCGGGTGAAGGTTCCCGGTATAAAAGAAGTGTCCCTCGGGATTTGTAATAAATTTTGAGACAAATTTGTTGGGTAATTCACTTAATAAAATAAATAATAAAGTGATTTTGCCCTGATTCAAAAGATAGGTGGGGAAATAAGTTATGGTATCTAGCAGCAAGCAATGTCGTCATTTTCAACGCTCGTTACTGAGTAAGGCGGTATTTTGTGGTTTGGCAATCACACCCTTGTGGGTCAATGCAGAAGAAGTTCAGGCCGATAGTGAAGCCAAAAAAATCGAGGTGATCCAGGTCACCACACAAAAGCGGGTAGAGAATTCTCAGGAAGTGCCCATCGCCTTGTCCGTGTTTTCTCACGATACGCTGAGAAAACTGGGGGCACAGAGCATAGATGACTTAGGCAAGGCAACGCCGGGACTAGAGACCAATAACCGCTCGGTAACCCAGCCTAAATATGATATCCGTGGAGTCAGGAACAATGATTTTGGCATAGGCTCTGAATCCAATGTCGTTATTTACCAGGATGGTGTTTCCATTGGCCGCAGTGGTAACGCCACCATGAACTTTAATGATATTGAGCGCATCGAAGTCCTAAAAGGGCCGCAGGGCACGCTGTTTGGCAAGAATGCCGCAGCGGGTGCCATTCATGTTATTTCCAAGAAGCCCCATGAAGATTTTGAGGCCAACTACAGGCTAACCTATGGCGAGTACAACAAGCGCAAGGCGGAAGGCTTGATTAACTTTGCCTTAAGCGATGATGTCTATTTCCGCGCCAGTGCCGTAGTCAACCGCAGAGACGGCTACCTGGACGCACTATTGTTCGATGATCCGGCGCAGGGTCAAGTGTCTGATGATTACAAAAAGGTAGAGTTGCTGGACGAATATGACAACTCACTGAGAGCCAGCCTGTTATGGCAGGCATCCAGCAACACCGAGGTGGTCTGGCGCTCCGAGTTTAATGAAGTCAACCAGGACTCAAGGCCTGCCTATACAGTCAATCCGGATCTTTATCGTGAAATTGACGGCAGTACCGATCCCTACGGTACCTATGAAACCGATTCGCTGTTAAAGGAAGGACGCAACCTGTTTGGCAGCTCGGTAGAAGTTAATTCAGACTTTGACTGGGGCACCTTTACTTCTATTACCGCCTATAAACGCTTTACCACTTTTAATGATACCCAGGAAGACGGCAGCGCCAATGCCAGGGTTTATTTTAATCTGGATAATACCGAGGAGCAGGACTTTTTCAGCCAGGAATTCAGGTTTACCGGGGTGACAGAAAATGGCCTGAAATGGACCCTGGGTGCCAATTACAGCCGGGAAGAGCTTGAACAAACCACGGATGTCAGAATGATGTCGGATACCATAGACAGCCTGGCCATCAATACCGTTTTGCGTAAAAACGGCATTCCGCCCAATGGCATACCGGAGATGGGCATCCCCGGCTTGCTGGATACGCCACCGGGCACCGGCATTACCGGTTTGCTATTATCCAAGGCCCTGCCTCAGCTTATGCAACTTTCCCAGTTGACCGGGATTCCGCCACAGCAGCTGGCGATGCAAATCGCCCAACATAACCTGGGTAAAACCTGGACCGAGTCTACCTATAATACCGCGGACAATACCTCCATGGGGCTGTTTGCTGATGTTACCTATCCGTTGACTGAGCGACTGGACCTAACCGCAGGTGTGCGCTGGAGCAAGGATGATAAGGATTTTACTATCCTGTCCTATTTCCAGAACGGCCTGGATATCCCAATCCCCGGAGTTCCCTCTCTGCCGGTCGGTTTCGCCTTTGGCACCGAATACTATGACAGGGACGCCGAAGGCAATGCCATTCTCGACGAGTCGGGCAATTATATGCCGGTCAAGCAAAGCGAGTCCTGGTCCAAGGTAACGCCAAGGTTTGTGCTGGACTATCAATTGAGTGATAAGGTGATGCTGTTTGCCAGCTATGCCGAAGGCTTTAAGGCCGGCGGCTTTAACAGCCTGGCGGTGGCCGATCCCTTTGATGAGGAGCAGATAGAAAATATTGAAGTGGGCATGAAGTCGACCCTGTTTGATGACAGTCTAAGGTTTAATATTTCCCTGTTTGATTATGATTATACCGATCTGCAGTTGATCAAGTTGACCGGACAGGAAGGCAGTATACCTACCTATAATGTCCGTAATGTTGATGCCAAGGGCCAGGGCCTTGAGCTTGAAACCGTCTGGGTGGTGACGGATGACCTTAGCCTGGATTTTAACTACGCCTACCTGGATACCGAGTATACCAAGTACAGCCTGTTTGAGGGGGAATCGGAAGAAGATGATCTGACCGGCCAGCCCTTGTCATCGGTACCGAAAAACAAGTTTTATCTTGCCGCCGATTACTATATCGAGCTGGAAGATGCGGAAATCAATCTCAACCTGAATTACACCTGGGTGGATGACAGGACAGGACTGGATACGCCGCCGGCGTCCACCATGCCGATAGATCCCGCCCTGATCCAGGGCCTGGATCAGTACAATAAAATGAAATCCTATGGCGTCACCAATTTCCGTGCGACCTATAATGCCGAGGAATGGGGACTGGCTTTTTATGTTAACAACCTGACGGATGAAGAGTATCTGCAGCAACCCGTTCGTGGCCAGGGGGCTCAGGTGGGAGCGCCTACGGTCAAGGGCATTGGCAAGCCAAGAATGTGGGGCATTGAATTCTACCAAACCTTCTAGTTTTCAATCACCTGGCCTCAGGATGTGGGGCCAGGCAAGCACTGCCTTAAAATTTTATCTGTACCAACGTACAACTTGTGTTTATATTATAGCCATCGTTTTTATGATTATCTCTGTTTCTAGCCCGGGAGTATTTCACCTATGCAGTTTGAACGAATTAACCTTAACCGACGTTCATTATTAAAGGCGGCGGTTGCCGCCGGCGCGACCAGTACCCTGGGCTTAACTGCCTGCAGTAAACAGGAAGCTGAATACCAGCCAAAGGTTTTGGCCGGCGCCATGGGCAAGGACGGCCAGCGTATTCCGCCTTGGTCAAACTGGTCGGGGAATCAAGCCAGCGAACCAAACGAGCGCCTGATCCCGCAAAATACTGATGAGCTACAGCAGATGGTGAAAAAGGCCCGGCAGCGCATCCGCCTGGTTGGTGCAGGCCACAGCTTTTCACCCCTGGTGCCCACCAATGAATCCCTGATGTCATTGGCCTACTTTACCGGTATCAGCCAGATAGATAAGGATAAAAAGCAATTCGATGTTGCCGCCAATACTTTCCTGGCATCGGTTGGGGAGGAGCTATGGCAAAACGGCTTAAGCCTGCAGAATATGCCGGACATCAACACCCAGACCTTTGGCGGTGCCATTGCCACTTCGACTCATGGCACGGGCATAGAGTTCGGCTCCATGTCGAGCACGGTCAAGCAAGTGACCCTGGTCAATGGTCTGGGAGAGGAAGTCAGTTGCAGCGCCGAACATAATACCGAGCTGTTCAACGCCGCCCGTACCAATATCGGTACCCTGGGCGCGGTAACCAGCTTGCGTATCCAGGCGGAAGACAGCTTCTTTTTAAAGGAAACCAGCTGGATGATGGCGCTCGAAGAAGGCCTGTCCAAGATGGAGAGCCTGCGGGATCAGCACAGGCACTTTGAATTGTACGCCCTGCCTCATGCCGACTATATTCTGGGTATTACGTTAGACAAGGTACAGGAAAGCGAGCTATTGCAGCAAAAGGTCAATAACGGCGATGCCTATGAAACCTTTAGAACCCTGGCCAATGTCGTGGATAAGGTCCCCTTTTTAAGAAGCTTTATTGTTAATACCGGCGCCAGTACGGTAGAAAAAGAGGTACGTACCGGTCGCAACTATGAAGTGTTCGGCAATGTCAGGGACATTCGTTTTAATGAAATGGAATATTCGGTACCGGCAGAGCATGGCGTGAATTGCCTGAGGGAGATCCTGGATACCATTAAAAAGCAGAATATCGACGTTATTTTCCCGATGGAAGTGCGTTATATCAAGGCCGATGATATCTGGCTAAGCCCGTTTTTCCAGCGTGATTCCTGTGCCATCAGTTGCCATAACTTCCACGACAAGGATTATAAGAAGTACTTTGCCGCCATTGAGCCGATATTCCTTAAGTATGATGGCCGGCCGCACTGGGGCAAGATCCACACCCTGACCGCAAAAGACCAAAGGGCCCGTTATCCCAAGTTTGATGAATTCCTTAAGGTGCGCCAGGCGATGGATCCCAAGAACATCTTTACCAATGACCATATCAATACCGTCTTGGGCCTAGGTTAGAGGCTGTTTATCTTTCGAGATTGTTTTTGCCAACAAACGCTGCCTGACAGGTTCGGCTAAAAGCGTTTTATTCTTTGTTGAGCAGTATTTGCTTAGAATGACTAGGCTACACACTGCTCGCCGCGACTAAAACGCTTTTATCTCGAACAAAAATTAACCGCGAAAGATAAACAACCTCTAGGAGAGCAAAATGAATCGACGTCAATTTATCCTGGCCGGGGTTGCCGTAGGCATTGCCGGCGCCATTTCCTTGAAACCGGATGACAATGGGGCTCCCTACAACGAGTATTTTTCAAGGCTGAACAAGAGCCTGAAAGATCAGGGCGAGTATATCCCGAGCATGCTGGTTGACCTGGACAGGCTGGATCAGAATATTGCCGCCCTAAAGGCGCAATTAAATCCCGAGGTCGACTATCGTATCGTTGCCAAGTCCCTGCCCAGCCCTGATTTACTCGGCTATGTGATGGACAAGGCACAGACCAACAGACTGATGGTCTTCCATCAACCCTTTCTGTCCCATATTGCCGAGCGGTACCCGAATGCCGATGTCCTGATGGGCAAGCCGATGCCGGTGAGGGCGGCGGAGCAGTTTTATCAACAATTGGCCGCCGAGCCAATGTTTAATGCCGAAACTCAGTTGCAATGGCTGATCGACAGTAAAGAACGCCTGGAACAGTATCTGGCACTGGCCAAAATTGAGCAGCTTAGCATGCAGGTCAATATTGAAATCGATGTCGGCCTGCATCGTGGCGGCTTGCAAGCGGCAGAGGAGCTGGACTCCTTACTGGATATCATTAAGGCCAACCCCGGGCATCTACGCTTTTCCGGCTTTATGGGCTATGACCCGCATGTGGTGAAAATCCCCGGCATCATTATGTCGCCCGAACAGGCCTATCAGCAGTCACAGGCCATTTATCAGGCCTTTATCGACCGCCTTTACCAGCAGGCGCCAGAGTATAAACAGCAAAAACTCTGCTTTAACGGTGCCGGTAGCCCGAGTGTCGCGCTACACAGGGAGAAAACCGTCGCCAATGAGCTGTCCGCCGGCTCTTGCCTGGTCAAGCCGACCGATTTTGATATTCCCACCCTGAGCCAGTACCAGGCGGCCGCCTTTATTGCGACGCCGGTATTAAAGAAAATGCCGGGCACCAAGTTACCGGCCGCCGAATTTGCCCAGGATATTTTCCCGTTATGGGATAAGAATATGCAGCAGACCTTCTTTATCTATGGCGGTAAATGGCTGGCGCAGTATGAATCGCCAGACGGCCTGCAGGGCAATGGTTTGTTTGGTACCAGCACCAACCAGGAAATCGTCAATGGCTCGAACAAGGTCAAGCTGAATGTTGACGATCATGTCTTTTTACGGCCGACACAGAGTGAATTCGTCTTCTTACAATTCGGCGATCTTATCGCCTATCGACAAGGCCAGCTTGTTGATAAATGGCCAATTTTACCTGGCTAACCGCTTGAGGGTCGGCAAGTGACGGGAACTTCACTTGCCATTTAAGGTCAAGGAAGGCCTTTCTTTTTGCCAGCTTTACAATACGAAAAGAGAGGTGGCCTTTGTTCTTAAATAGAATTTCAGGTTTAATGGTGGGAAAAAGGTCTGGGATTCTGGGTCAGGACGCGAAGGCCTGCTATGCCTGCTAAGCTCTACCTAGTTTTTATAATGGAGAGATGTGAATGAGCATTAAGCGCCGTCTATTTTTGCTGCTAGGTTTTCTTGCCTTGCTGATATTAGGCTACTTTATCGGCGCCTGGTTTGGCTGGTACGGTAATAAGCAAAACCTGAGAGCCATCACTGAGGTAGAAAACCCTCAGCAGGTGCGGGCGGTTGCCAAGCGGCATCAAGGGGATAAAGAAACGGCTGGTGGCTCGCTTGCCAAGCAGGTGCTATTTGGCGATCTCCATGTCCATACCACTTTTTCCATGGATGCCTTTCAAAATAGTCTGCCCATCATGCAGGGGCAGGGTGTGCACCCTCCCGCCGATGCCTGTGATTTTGCCCGCTTTTGTTCGGCGCTGGATTTCTATTCCATTAATGATCATGCCGAAAGCCTGACCCAGGAAAGGTGGCAGCAAACCAAACAGAGTATCGAACAGTGTAATGGCGTTTCTGCCGACAGCAGCAATCCGGATATGGTAGCGTTTCTAGGATGGGAGTGGACGCAAATCGGCAAAACGCCGGAAACTCATTTTGGCCACAAAAATGTTGTGCTGCGTGATTACCAGGAAGGCCAGGTGCCAGCCAGGCCAATATCCGCAAAGGGTCAGGCATTTGATGCCATGCGCAACGCCAATGTCGGCATGTTGAAAATCGCCGGTCCCTTGCTGGATTTTGAGAATCGCCAGGAGTTTTTTGATATCGACAGGTTTGTCCGTGACACCCAGGCCGCCGATATTTGCCAAGCCGGCGTTCATGTTAAGGAGCTGCCGCTGGATTGCCTGGAAAGAGCGGCGACACCGGCGGAACTGTTTGAAAAGCTGCGCCAGTGGGATATGCCCGCTGTGGTGATCCCCCATGGCACGGCCTGGGGCAATACCGCACCGGCCGGTTCCAGCTGGAATATGCAGCTCAGCCAGGACAATCATGATGCCGGCTATCAAACCGCGATAGAGATTTTTTCCGGGCATGGCAATTCGGAAGAATACCGCAGCTGGCGTGGGGTCACTAAAGACAAGCAGGGCAACTGGGTTTGCCCTGAACCAAGCGAGGACTTTATTCCTGGTTGCTGGCAGGCGGGAGAAATCATCAGAAAACGTTGCCTGGCAGAGGAGCACCCGGAGCAGGAATGTGCGACAAGAGCCGAAGTTGCCAGGGAAAATTTCCTGTCGGCGGGAAAACCCGGCTTTAAGACGGTCCCCGGCTCGACGGCGGATGAATGGCAGGACGCCGGCCAATGCCGGGATTGTTATTTGCCCACCTATAACCATAGGCCTGGCATGAGTGCCCAGGCGGCCCTGGCCATTCGAAACTTCAATTCCGGTGACGGGGAAGCGGAACGCTTTAAATTCGGCTTTATCGGCTCAAGCGACAACCATGCCGCCAGGGCGGGAACCGGCTATAAGGAGCTGGAGCGCTTTGGCTTTACCGACAGCCATGGCCCGCGCTCCACCTGGCTCTATAACAAGCTGCGTGGCAACAAGGCGCCCATAGCAGAATCAATGGCGCTCAACTCGAAAAAACATATCAGGGGCTCGAACAAGGAAAGAAGCAACTCCTTTATGTTTACCGGCGGCCTGGTGGCGGTGCATGCGCAGGGGCGTGACCGTCAGGCGATATGGGACGCGATTCAGCGCAATGAGGTCTACAGCACCAGCGGACCTCGCATCCTGTTGTGGTTTGACCTGATCAATGGTCCCGAACAAGGTAATAACCAAGGAACTTACTCCATGGGACAGTCACTGGCCATGACAGAACAGCCCAGCTTCAGGATCAGGGCCCTTGGCGCCTTTAAGCAAAAGCCCGGCTGTCCGGAATTTACCGCCGATACTTTGGGCCAGGCCGAGCTGGAACGCCTGTGCAAGGGAGAATGCTACAATCCTTCGGATGAGCGCCATGCGATAGTGCGTATCGAGATAGTCAAGATCACCCCGCAAAATTCGCCTGATGAGGCCCTGGGTTCAGTGATCCACGATGTTTGGAAGAGTTTTGACTGTCCGGCGGATGGTCAGGGTTGTAGTGTGGAGTTTACTGATGATGATTTTGCCAGGGCTCAAAGAGACTCGCTTTACTATGTCAGGGCCATTCAACAGGCAACAGCCACCATAAATGGCGGCACACTGCAGTGTCAGTATGATGAAAATGGCCAATGCATCAAGGTCAATGTCTGTTACGTCGATGAGCGAACCCCTGCCGACGATAACTGCCTGGCCGACAGTGAACACAGGGCCTGGTCGTCGCCAATTTTTGTCGATTATGCCGACAGCTAAATCCAATCTTTTTCATATTCAGGAATAGTAATTACCATGAAATTAATAGCTAAAATATGGATCCTTATTGCAATCATCATGTTAATGACGATCACATTTAAGGCGTCAAATAAGGTACAAATCCTCTTGATTCGTTTGTTACCGGCTTTTGAGTCAGTGGTGAAAGACTATGATTTGCCGGAGCTGACACAATGGCGACCGGTGGGAGAAAAACAGATTTCCAGCAACAACAATCCCAATGCCAGACAAGTCACCATTGGCCGAGCATTGCATACCGACACCCATGGTTCGGATGAAATCTCAACCGTGATTGCTCCGGCATTCGAAGTTGACTGGACTACAGAGAAGGATATGTTTATTACCGAGGGGCCTGTGTTTGATAGCGCGGGAAACATCTATTTTTGTCCAATATTAAACGGTGATGATGCCCTGCTAGTTTCTATTGAACCGGAAAAGGGCCAGCGCCGCTGGTCAATTGAAGGCTTTAGCTGGGGGTGCGGTACTCCTTATGTGGTCATAGATCCTGAGACAGGAGAAGATATCTTGTACCTGGGCACCTATGATCGCGCCATTGCGGTCAAAACCAATGGTGAAGTGATATGGGACGTGCCAACAGGTTTACCTAAGCTGGAACGGGATGCGATGGAGCCCAACAAACACAGCTTTGGTATGAATTACCTGGCTAAATATGACGCCATGATCGCCTCGATGGGAGACGGTTCTGTCTATGTACTCGATCGTAAAACCGGTCAATCTCTGTTAGATAAGCCTTTTGTTATGCCGGGTGCCAAGGCTCCGGTGAATAATTTCTCCTTACCGGATGCCGTTGCTAAAGCGGCCAATGAGGATGCCATTCACATGTTTGGTGGTGTCGATAAGGATAGGGATATAATTTCTGCGGTATTGCATGGTGCGGCGGGAGAGAAGCAAAAGGTAACCAATTTCTTTTCCATCGATAGCAATAGCGGTCGCATCTGGATAGCGGCAACCTTGCCGGACGAAGCTGATGGTATCAAAGATGGCTGGTCTGAGTCGGCGGCCTTATATGGCCTGGATCTGCTTAAAACCGATCAGGGGTATAGCTTTAACATCAATTCGGTTACCGAAGTACCTGGCGGCACGGCATCAACTCCAACCGTCAGTGCCGACGGTAAGCGTATCTATATCGCCAATGCCTTTGATACTGTCTATGCGGTCAATGCCGACAATGGTGAGGTGATCTGGTCATTCAATGTTGGTAACAAGGTGACGGGGTCCCTGGTTGTTGCGGCCGATAATAGGGAAGTTTATGCCAATACCAAGACGGATATAGTAAAACTTTTTGATCGCGGAGACCATGCTGAAAAAGCCTGGGTCGCTAATCTGGATATGTTTGAGCCAGGGCTGTTTCAAACCAACTTCAATGCCCTGGGGGCAGAATTGGCGGCTAACGGCATTGCCTTTACGGCAACCGTTGGGGTTCTGGTGGGGAAAATGAAATTTCCGTTTAAGGTCGGGGCTGGCTTTATCGACAGGGAGACGGGAGAGATCAAATACTTTGCCGAAGGCGGCGAAGACTCCGTCTCTTCGACGGTTACCGGGCCGGATGGTGCCATTTATATCGGCAATTCCCCGTTAAGGCGGGTTTTGGCCCGGGTGATTCTGGGTAAGGATAAAAGCCCGCAAGCCGTGATGGGCGGTGTCACTAAATATAGGCCTATTCATAACGAACTTTTAGTGCGAGATGCCCTGTGGGCGGCCGCAGGCAGGGCAAAAAATGCCGCTCAGCTAAATAACAAGGAAGTTATTAAACAGGATGTTTTCCAGATTAAACAGTTGCTGCGGCAAGTGCAGCGTACCCTGCCGGTGGCCCTGGCAGAAGGGGGGATTAGTGAAGAGTTAAATCAAGAGGTTTTACGGCTTGTTAACGTTATGCTTGAACAGCTAGATTCCGATAGGGCATTTTTATCAGAAACCGCCGAGACCCTGGAGCGGTTGAGCAAGCGCATTTAGATGTTTGTGGCATACAGGTAAGGCCTGAGAAAATAGCCATCTATCATGGTATTGAAACTTGAGCCTTATTAGCCTTGGAAGGCAATCTATGGTAGAGATAATGGTTTTGTATTTGGCAAATCAAGGAAGCTATCCGTGAAAGCACTGGGCCTTAGTTTGATTTTCATGCTTTTTATCCCGCTGGCGTTAAGTGATGAAACCAATATTCGCATCACTAACGGTGAATGGCAGCCCTATCTTTCAGAACATGCCTATCAACATGGACTGGCCTCCCATATTGTTGCCGAGGCGTTCAAATTGGAAGGAATAAGCGTTAGCTGGGGTTTTTTCAACTGGAAACGTGCCTATGAAAATGCTCGCTCGGGGGAAGGCTGGGATGCTTCGGCGGTCTGGTGGCCAACGGAAGATGCAAGACGAGATTTCTTAATCTCATCGCCTGTGGTGAATACATCAAATGTCTTGTTTTATCGCAAGGATAAGGCGTTTGACTGGCGAAACATGTCAGATCTGGACGGGTTACAGATAGGCTTTACCCGGGGTTATGACTATGGTGAGGAATTTATGACTGAACTGGACAAGGGAGGCTTTTCTATTCAAACCGTGGCTACGGATGAGCAGAATTTTCACAAGCTCTTGCTTGGTCGCATCGATGTCTTTCCCAATGACCCAGTTGTTGGTTATGCCCAGTTAAGAAGCCTGTTTCCCGAGAAGAAAGTCGCGCTCTTTAGCCATCACCCGAAAGCATTTGGTGCCAGAACACTGAACCTGATCATTTCAAAAAAATCCAAACATGGAAAAATCTACCTGAAGAAGTTTAATTCAGGCATGAAAAAACTGAGAGATAGCGGCCGGTTGAAGCAAATGTTTAACGGGCTTGCCGCCGGCCAATATGATAAAAAAGAATAGTCGAATGATTGCCGTTTAACCTGAACTCTTCTGTCGGGCCGGGCAAACTATTATCTATGCTGGTCGATCAAAATAGGGTTGCCATCTGGGTCTTCAATAACAAGACTGCCCTGGTTTGTTTCTTCCTTAACATCGTCGCTGACCGGGCTAATGCCCCGGCGAATCAGCTCGTCTCGCAGTTCACGAACGTTTGTGAATGGGTCTGCATTCTGCGCCGACTGGTTCCAGCCTGGATTGAAGGTAAGCATATTCTTGTCAAACATGCCCTGGAATAGGCCAATAACGGTTTCGCCGTTCTTCAGTATGGTCCAACCCTGACCACAATCTCCGCCAAGTGACTCAAATCCCAATTTTTCATAGAAGTTTTTTGACGCCTCAATATCCTTAACGGTCAGGCTGATGGAAAATGCACCTAAATTCATTCTTGTCTCCTTAGTGGTTATTGACTGCTTTTATTCGTTTTTGTCGTTATTTGTCTTTCGGGCCTATCATGTTTTCGGGTACCACCCATTGCTTAAATTCCTGTTCGGTTAGGAGTCCAAGGGCAAGGGCGGCTTCCAGCAGGGTGGAATTATCCTTATGGGCCTTTTTCGCTATCCTGGCGGCATTGTCATAACCGATATGTGGATTGAGGGCGGTCACCAGCATCAGGGACTCGTCGCGCAGTTGGGTGATACGGCCTTCGTTGGCAACAATACCCAATAGACATTTTTGCGTGAAACTCTGACAGCCATCGGCGAGCAACCTTATGGATTGCAGCACATTGTAAATCATCACAGGTTTAAAGACATTGAGCTCGAAATGACCATTTGAGCCGCCGACGCTTACCGCAACATGGTTACCCATGACCTGGGCGGCTATCATGGTGATAGCTTCGCACTGGGTCGGATTGACCTTGCCCGGCATAATGGATGAGCCCGGCTCGTTTTCCGGCAGGCTGATTTCACCTATACCGCACCTTGGACCGGATGCCAGCAGGCGAATATCATTGGCAATTTTCATGATGCTTACGGCCAGGGTATTTAACGCGCCACTGGCCTCCACCAGGGCATCATGGGCGGCCAGTGCTTCGAACTTATTTTCCGCCGTGGTAAAGGGTAGCTGGGTTTTTATTGCCACCTGCCGGGCAAATTTCTTATCAAAGCCCTTAAAGGAGTTGAGTCCGGTGCCGACCGCAGTGCCTCCCTGAGCCAAGGGGTATAGCGCCGGCAATGCTGCCCCTATTCTTCGAATGCCATTGGTTATCTGAGCGGCGTAACCAGAGAATTCCTGGCCCAGGGTGAGTGGCGTGGCATCCTGGGTATGGGTTCGGCCTATTTTCACCAGGAGAGCAAAGTCTTGGGCCTTCTTGCTTAAGGCTTTTTCCAAGTTAGCCAGCGCAGGTAACAGGCTATGATGTATCTCCTCAACGGCGGCAATATGCATGGCGCTGGGAAAGGTATCGTTGGAAGACTGCCCCATATTGCAGTGATCGTTCGGATGAACGGGGTCCTTGCTGCCTATGGTGCCGCCTAGCAGTTCTATGGCGCGGTTGGAAATAACCTCATTTGTATTCATATTGCTTTGGGTACCCGAACCCGTCTGCCAGACAGACAAAGGAAAATGGCTGTCCAGCTGACCCGTTATCACCTCCTCTGCCGCCTGTATTATCGCCTGCGCCAAAGAGGCATCCAGTAGTCCTTGCTCCATATTGACCTGGGCCGCTGCCTGCTTAACGATACCCAGGGCCCGGATCAGCGGCTTGGGCATGGTCTCTACGCCAATCGCGAAGTTGATCAGTGAACGGGCGGTTTGGGCACCGTAATATTTATCGGCCGGAACCTTTAACTCACCGAAGGAGTCGTTTTCTAAGCGATAGCTGGCCATAATTTTCTCCTTTCAAATGCCTTGATAAGGGAGCGGCATTTTTGGCAACTGTATCGCTAACTATAGTCAATAATTATTGCTATGAGGGCTGATTATGCCGGGCAGAGTGGCCGACATATCGAGCAGGTGTTATTCCGGCGTTGCGTATTGCTTTTTATATTGAGTTGGCGTCATGGATGTTGCTTTTTTAAAGGCATCATAAAAAGAGGACTTGGAACGAAAGCCGGCTTCAAATGCCAGTTCGACTATGGGCATATTGCCGGTTTTGCTATTGGTCAGCAGTTCTTTTGCGTATTGAACCCGGTAGTTGTTAACAAAGCTATAAAAGTTCTGGTTGAGCTGGCCATTGAGTACTTCCGATAGCTGATGGGGCGGGATACCTGTCTCGTCGGCAAGGTCATTAAGGGTCAACTCGCATTCCAGATAAAGCTGTTTTTCCTGCATGGCATTCATTACCTGGATGCGATATTCCTGGGCATCTTCAAGGGTTAGGCCGGAGCGCTTGTATTTCTCCTTTTCGCTATCTTCTGTTGGCGTTTCAGCCATCTGCCTGGCTTTAATGGCATCTCCCTTGTTTTCAGGCTGCTCATTTCCAATATCGAGTTTGTCCTGGTGTTCACCGGGAGCATTGCCTGATTCGGCACTGATATCCCGTTTACCATGGATAATATTGGGCTGGCGTAGCGACACCCAGGCGATGATCTGGATAATGACCACTATGGTCAGGTTGGGGTAGAAGTTTTTCGGGCTGTCCGGCATAGTGATCAGCACGGGAATTCGATTAAAGACCAGGAAAATTGCCAGGTAACCTAGCAGGGCGAGCGCCAGGTTACGCAACCAGTTGAGATCCTTCTCTTCCAGTGACGAATACTGGGTTTTCAGCTTAATGCGGTTTTTCCTGATCACTAGTAGCAATAGTATGCAGTAAATGCCGACATGCAGCATGTAGACGGTGCCCTGCAGTGCATTTTTTATCCATAGCTGCCAAACCGGGGACAAAAATAGCTGGGATAAATTAATATCTGTATAGCTAAGTTCCTTATACCACAGAAATTTTAGTATATTGGCTTGAGTACCGGCGTCTATGGTATTAAATATGAGTGCCGGTAGCAGCATAAATGCCGCGGGAATAAGGTGCAGTAATTGTGTTTTACTAAACTGGTGCTGAGTCAGCGACAAGCCATAAAAATATAATAATGGCCCAATTAAGTAATCAAAGGGCAAATGAGCGAGTGCCAGCACAGGCGAACTCAAGAAATAGCGGTTTTGGATAAGCCAGTTATGGGCCAGCACCAACATGAGTACAAATATCATCACCGACATAATGAGGTTGGTTTTTCGATTGGGCCCTTTTAGGGTTAGCAGCACAATTAACAGGCTTGCTCCTTGAAATATCCCCAGGCTGTATAGAATATCGATGAAAGTCATGAACTAAGCTGTACTTCACTACTTGTTGTTATTGATTTCATCATAACCGAAAGGCAGAGCATGATCAGCCTATAAAAAGTGAATAAATGTGCTCGGCAGTAAAATCCAAGACAAGGGAACGAAATATTTTGTCCGTGCGGCTTGGTTAGGACGCATAGGACAAGGGTTTTGGCTAGGCTAATGATAATTTGGATAACGGCTATAGCTTTGCTGTATCTCTGTTATTGGTAATTTTGATGTGAAAGAGCAAGGGTTGAATGGCAAATCAAAAAGAACAGGCGGGCTCGGAAAAATTTCTCTGGTTGGGTGTTGTTATTGGAGCGCTCGGTTTTTTGTCAACCCTGGTATGGGACGACCTAAGCAAAAATCTAGATAGGGAAAATGAAGGCTCGGTTGTCGCCAAGGTAAATGATATTGAGATAGAGCAGGCCAACTATGTCAACCAGTTAAAAGCTCTGGCAGAGGGCAAGAGAAACCGGCTGAAAAATAGGGATGCGGATCTCGTTCTGACCCGTATCATAGAAGAAGAGCTGTTGGTACAAAGGGGCCTGGAGGTGCGATTGCCGGAGCTGGATCGCCAGACAAGGGCGAGCATTGTTGCCTCGATGATCTCCATGGTGACCGCCGATGCCAAGAGTTACCAGCCGACAGACGAAGAGTTACAAGCCTTCTACCGGGATAACATCAGCTATTTCAGTCAGCCGGCAAGGGCCAGGGTGCGTAAGCTGGATATTCTCACTGCCAATGCCGGCGAAATGGCGCAGCAGCTGGCGGAAGCATTAAGTAATGGGCAAAGCCTTGACACCCTGCTTAGCTCAGAGGTGATTCTGGATTTATATCTGCCAAATACTCTGTTACCCGCATTGAAAGTACGCGAATACCTTGGCCCTAAACAGACACTGGCTTTGCTGGATGCGCCCATCGGAGAGGCGCTTATCTGGTGGCAAACTCAGGATAAGGTCAGCCTGCTCTACCTGGCAGAAAAACAAGCCTCCACTCCGCGCCCTTATGCTGAGGTTGAGAAGCTGGTGGCGAGTGAGTTTTCCCGGCGCAGGGCCGATCAGGCCCTGCAGGATTACCTAGTCTGGCTTAAGCAAAGAGCGGATATTCAAGTCTATAGCCAGGCCGTGCTGGTGGAATAATGATAAAGAGGTATCTAGCCCGAGTCCAACTGGCTTTAGCGTTTGAGCAAACATGGCGGTTTTGGCTAATGGCCCTGAGCCTTATGCTGATATTGCCGGCCCAGGCCCATGATCGCAGTGAGTCCTTTTCCGAATGGAGCTGGCAGGAGGATGGCAAGCTTTTTGTCACCGCCAGTGTCCTGTCGAGGGAGGTGACCGCCTTGGCAAATGCCCAAACCAGGCAAGGCCTGTCAGAAGCCTTTGGTGCGCACTTTGTTAAGCAAGTCAAGTTAACGCCTGAACAGGGGATTTGCCAGTTGGCCGGCAAGCCTGCGTCGGTTGCGGCCCAGAACGGTTATCTGAGGCTGGAGGCGACATTTGACTGTCCGGCGAATATTCACTCGCTGCAGTTGGATATTGGGCTTTTTCAGCAAGTCAGCAGCAGCCATGTCCATTATGCCATGGTTAAGCTGCTGGCCAGCAATGAAAAGGTTGAATACCTGTTTTCCAAGAACAGCCTGAGCCAGTTGGTGCCCTTAACCGCACAGACACAGGAATCTCATGCTGAGCGACTCAGCCATATTGTTATTGAGCATTTGAAATCGGGCGTGGAACATATTCTGTCGGGCCTGGATCATATCCTTTTTTTACTTGCCATCTGTCTGGTCGCCCGCTCCTTCACTGACTTGTTCTGGATGATCACAGGCTTTACCCTGGGCCACAGTCTAAGCCTGGTATTGACCGTGCTCGGCTACCTTTCGCCTGAGGCGGCATTAGTAGAAGCCTTTATCGGTTTTTCTATTTTCCTGGTCAGCTGTGAAATTGTATTGGATAGGTATAACAGGAGAAAGGTACTGGCGCTGGTGGCCTTGTTACCTGTAGCGATTGCCATTAGCCGGTATGCCATGGGCTATTCTTGGCTTTTTGCTGTAGGGCTGGTTTTTATCGCTTTGTTTTCAATCAGCTATTTGTTGCTGACTCAGCAACAAAAGCAAATGTCCCAAGCATTAAAGGCCGGGCTGACCGCCCTGTTTGGTGTGGTGCACGGTTTTGGTTTTGCCAACAGCTTTTTGGCCATGGGTCTAGGGGACAACAACTTGGGCTGGAAACTGGCGGCCTTTAATCTTGGCGTGGAACTGGGACAAGTGCTGCTTGTCCTGACCGCACTAGCGCTAGGCTACCTGATCAAACAATTTTGGCAAAAAGGCCTGCCGTCTTTTATCCGTCATGGGGCCATTCTTAGCCTGAGCGGCATGGGCATGTTCTGGTTTATTGAACGCTCCCTATAGTTGCCAACGGTAGGGCTATTTATCCTGATCCAGCCTAGGTTTGTTTTTCATCATCAGGGCGATGGCAATCAGATAGATTATGCCCAGCGGTGGAACGGCGGACAGGATAACGCCAATCAGGCCGATCATTTTAGGGGTGTTGGATTTATCTTTTGACAACTGGTAGCTGCCAAAGCCAACGAGCAGCATGGTGACTAGGGTGACAAATCCCGCCAGGGTTGCACTGGATTCCATGAATATGTTTCCTTATTTAAAGGTCATAGATATATGCGGCTAAGTTAGCCCGAAGCTGAGCTCCAGGCAATGTGCTAATGACTCAGATTAGTATCTATATCAAACTATTTGCCGGAAGTTGTACGATTGGGCTCAAACTCTTCGTAGCGGGGCAGTCGGGCATCGAGATCTTCCCAGTTTGCCTTAGAGGTGACAAAGTTATGGGATATCGGCCTTTCTTGAATATCAGAGTCCAGCAGTCCCAGGCGGATCCTGACTCGCTCCGGGTCCGACTCATTCGAGCTGTAGACGGGATTACCGCAGCAGGAGCAGAAATAGCGATGCCTGCCGGGCTTAAAGCTAAATTGGCTTAGCAACTCCTGGCCTTCTTTGATTATAAATTCACTTGATTGCACAAAGCCATTGGTGGCATAGGCGGAGCCCGTGGATTTTCTGCACAGAGAACAATGGCAGTGAATAATATCGGTAATGGCGCCGGTGATTTGCACTTGCACCGCACCACATAAACATTTTCCTAGGTACATCTTTCTTCCTAATTTTTTATGCTTGTTTGATTAGGTGAGCCGGCGTCGGCCACGCCAGTATCTGTTCTTTTATTTGGCTGCCACAGGGGGCCTGCCATATCCCTTCTGCGACTTGTTTGTCCTCCAGAACGCAATGATCCAGATAGTCGTCTGATAAGATGCCCTGATAGTGTCCTTGCCAGCTTTTGGCATGTAAGCATGCTATCGCCGGATAATCGCCATATTCGGCTGCCCTGAACTGCAAATTGTATCTCCCTAAGGGTTTAACTTATAACTCGGCCGCGGCCCTGGCTCTGGTATGAACATCGGCGGCGTGGGCCAGGCCGGCCTTAAACCTTTTTTCTGCGGCGGCAACTTCTTCGGCATCATTATTGGCCAATAAAATCGCCTGGGAAAATACCATGTACAGGCTTTCGATTTGGTCGCCATAGGCGCTTTCAATGGCTTTTTCTACTTGTGACATTTGAGTCTCCTTGTCCATTAGCAGCTTGTTAGAGTGCTAGTGTCATAAACATACTGTTTTCATCTTCTTGATATTCACCAAAGGGCGCACACTCGACAAAGCCAAACCGCCGGTAGAGCTTATGGGCGGGTATAAATGGGGCCTGAGTCCCGGTTTCCAGGCTGAGCCTGGCATAGTTGCGCCGTTTGGCTTCCTTGATTATATGTCCTAGCAGGCCGGCCGCAACTCCTTTTCTTAAATGTGTGTTTGCGGTGCGCATGGATTTAATTTCACCATGGCCCGGTTTGAGCTCCTTTAATGCGCCGCACCCGGCCAGCTCGCTGTCAAACCAGGCGCTCCAGAAACTGATGTCCGGTCGGCGCAGTCCATCCAGCTCCAGGGCATGGACGCTCTCTGGAGGAGAAATCTCCAGCATATTGTTATGGTGTTCCTGTAGCAACCGGATGACTTCTTCACCCATTAGATTATCTAGCTCTATCTTCATATTTACTTCTGTTTTAGGGCGGCAACGGCCAGTCCCGATGTGATAAAGGTAAGGCCGGCTGCAATATTGAGGCCACTGACGGCTCCGGGCCTGCGGTTGAGCCAAAAGGCGAGCCGGGAGGCAAATACTCCCATCAGGGCAAAACCAGTGGCGGTAAGCAGTGCAAACCATGCACCATAAACGAGCATTTGCATGCTGACCGAGCCCAGCTCAGGATTTATAAATTTTAGAAAATACACTGTTATAGAAGAGCCAGCTGAGCCAGGACTGCCTGCAATAGTAATGGTTTTTGAAGAACAAGTTACATCTTCAGAGCAAACTAATTTTTCAAAAGCCGTTCAATCTGAAAGAGGTATAAGCGATTTTTTTGATTCAGTTTCAGGGGTTCCTTCCAATTTGGCTGGTAGTGTCAGGGATCTAGTTGGAAGCTCAAGTACACAAAATTCGGTCGCAGATAATTATATAAATAACCAGTCTCTTCAGCAGCTTATTGGAAATTATACATCTGCAATGATGGCAATAGCGGGAAAAGTCGTTGCTATAAACTTTGTTATTGAATTAAGTTTTTCTGATGGTTCAACTGGTTATTTTAAATTAACGGGAATTGACGGTTCAGGTGTTTTACAGTTAACTTTCCATAAAGGGGTTGATTCTAATGGAAATACGGTATTACCAAATAAAGCTTCATATGGTACCGGAACTTATAGTTTTGCCGGGACATCAGGATCTGGTCTAAGTTCGTTTGTTGAAGCTGTTAGACGATTAGGTATTCCTGTAACAAGTGTATCTGGGGGGGCTAATTCAGTTGAAGTTGAATGCAAAGTTACAACTAAAGGAATGGAGTGTTACATTAAAAATACCAACTAAGTTTCTTCAAATATATTAAAGGTTAAATCAAAGTGATTAATGCAACTTTATATGGTCAAATAAGTTTTCTCTTAATAGTTTTTACAACTATTGTTTTATTGGTAAAAAAGCACCAAGCAAAAACCATCATAGTGAACTTTATATTAAACTTTTTCCAGCCTTTTGGTTTAATTTACTTTCTGTTTATATTAACCAAGAAAAAAGGTGCTTCTGAATAGTTAGTACTGCAAACCTCCTATTTATAGGAGGTTTTCTTTTTACCTATTTCCATTTTTGCTTTTAGCAATTTGCTGTACATTTTTGTTCGCAAATAATGTTGAGTGGTTGAATATATTGCCTAACTATAAGCGCTGAACCACCAATTAATATCAACGCGAAGTTCTTCGTAATAGTGCTCGATAGGGAAGATAGCTAGCCCTTTCTAGTGTGTTAATGGGGGTTGCTTGCTCAGCTTTTGAGTAATAAATAGCTGAGCAAGTTCCATCGATACCTTGCCAAAATCCCAAAAAATTTCGGTATTGGCGTTAATATTTACCGCAATGGCCATATTATGCTCAGGGATCACCATTAGCCAGCTTTGAGCACCACGCGAGACACCACCATGGTTGACAACTGTGATCTCGCCTATTGCTTCGCCTAAGTCTTTGGAAGCAATGCGCCAACCCAGCGCATATTGATGAGGAGTCAGGCTACCATCTGGCAAGGTTTGCGGTGTCCAGAATATCTGGCGGGTATCCCGGGAAATGAATTGGCTATCCAAAAAGCCGCTGCCCAGCTTTACTAAGTCTGATGAGGTGGAAATAAAACCGCCACCGGCCAGTCTATGGCTCAGGTTTACTTTGCGCCACTCCTTTACCTCCTGGCTGGTGCCCTTGTTATTCCAGTAGAAGCGGGCCAGATTCTCCGGCTTGTTCTCTTGTGGTTCAGCCTGAGTACTGGTCATACCGAGCGGTGAAAAAACTGCCTTGTTCATCCAATCTTGGTAGCTGGTTTCTGCCGCGGCCTGCATTACAGAGCTTAGTAACACTGTGCCGAGCGAGGAGTAAAAGAAATCGCTGCCAGGTTCAAATAACAGCTGGCTGTCATCAAACACACTGATGGCATCGGTAACATTATCGTATTGGCGAGATAATGAAAGAGTTTGATATAAGCCCAGTTTATCCGTGTTTTCCCCATAGTGTGGCAGACCTGACAGGTGAGATATCAAGTGCCTGGAAGTGATATTCTGCCATTCTGGGTTGGGTAGTTCACTCAGATAATGGGCAATTGAAGTATCTAATTCGATTTTATTCACATCAACCAAGCGTGCCAGCCCGGTTGCCGTTAATGCCTTGGAAGTACTGCCAAGGCGAAACAGTGTCTCTGTACTGGCAGGTAAGCGATTTTCAATATCTGCCCAACCTGAGCTGCCAGCCCAAACGGTTTGCCCATCAATGGCAACGGCGGCAGAAATAGCGGGAGCATTTATTGCTAATTTGTGTTCGGTTAACAGCTTAAGTCCTTTCTTACCGGCTTCTTGATAGTAGGAGTCGGCCAATTTTTCTGATTCCGGGCTTTGCGTCGGAATCTCAATAAAACCGAAAGGGATAAGCGGAAGCTTGCCTCTATGTGCATAGAAATCATAAACAGGCCAGCCTAACCAAAAAAGGCTGACAAGACTTGTGAGTAATAGCAAATAAATGAATTTTTTCATGAACTGATTTCCTGATTTTAAACAAGGGAAATATTCATAAATTCATTGAGTTATTGCTTGCCGATTTCAAAAAAGTCTTACTGTTTTTGAAATTTCTTGCGATATTCGCTCGGTGTCTGCCCCATCATCTGCTTAAATGCCCGGTTAAAGGGGCCAATGGAGCCGAAGCCTAAATTGAGGGCAATGGTTAAAATGGGCGTGCGTATTTGTGCCATATCCTGAAATATTTCACAGGCCGCCGGAATGCGGTAGCTGTTAAGAAAAACCGAAAAATTTTTAAAGCCCAGATGCCGGTTGATTAACTCCCTTAACTGGTGCTCTGGCATGGTCAACTTGTCGGCTAGAGTTTTCACGGTCAGATCGGACTGGGTAAAAAAATCGTCTGTCATTAGCTGGCACAGCTCCTGATACTTGTGTTGAAAATTCAAAGGAACTGCGACTTCACTAGTAGCAGTTTCCGTTACTTCTTCACAAGGTGTTGCTAAAGCAGCTTTGGGTGTTGATTGTTTGAAACAGTACCAGCTGACTATAGTGACACTGATAGTGATAGAGGCGGCATTGATAATGCTAAAAATTGCATTATCTCTTAGCGTTGAGCGCATCAGCTCAAGCAGGATAATACTAGTGAGGTAAAAACAGGCAAAGAGCACCAATAGCAGGCGAAATTTGCGTCTGTTATCTTCCAGATCATCATGTAAGTCGCCAAGTGCCAGATAAATAACGTGAATTAAAAAGAGCATTTGGATGGCGTGATTGACCTGGTGAAAGCTGCCCCTGCCTTGCAGGTAACCAAAAAAATAGCCAAACCATGCCAGGGTCAACAAGGCAATCACTTTGATGCCCTTAGGTATGTCTTCGGCTCGAAAATCATCCCGAATAATAACGAATGCCAACGCCCATAAACTATAGGGCAAAATTTCCGTGAGCAGTAAAAACATACCTCGTAAGATGCCGTACTCTTCATTGGCTATTGGGGCTGTAAGCAAGAGATAGCTGCTTAGCGTGAAACAGAAAAGCACGCTCAATGGGGCGATTAAGCCTTTTTGTCTTTGTCCAAAATAGAGGGCGAGTAAAGCCAGCTGGCCAAAGGTGGCAAAGCGAATAAATAAATCAAAAAAACTTAAATAAGAGAATGTTAGCATGGTAATAAAAGTGCAAAAGTCAGTCGAGCACTACAGGAATGGCATATCATACAGGCAGCTTAGGCCGATAGCGAAAAAAAATAGCCAGGACAAATGCTTGCCACGTGAAAATACCAGGGAAATCACACCACTGATGATAAAAACGGTTGCGATAATCAGCAAGATATTATGTGGATCGTATTTGGGCCTGAACATCACAAAGAGTATGGCGGCAAAGCCCTACCAGGCCAGGGTGGTGATATGCCAGGCAAACCTGAGCGTTCTTTTGGTAAACCAGTCACTGCCCATCAAATGGGGCAGGTTGTCGCGGCGAAAAAGCCTGATCAGTATGTATTTCTCTCCCAGAATGGAGTGGATAAAACCGATCAGAATCAGTAATAGGCTGCCAATAAGTAACATGATGAGCTCCGGTGTCAGGGCGACAGGTTGATTTATTCGTGATAGAAAGCGCCTTTAGGCGGCGCACCTATCAGTGCCATGGCCGCCTGCATTTTCTCCTGTGGGTAATTGGCCAGCGATGCCTGGTGGGCGTCGGCCGATTGCCATTTTTCCAGTACCACAAAGCTGCCTTCTTGCTCACTATGACGCAAAACCTGACAGGAAATACAGCCTTCACAGGCGGCTATATAGTTCTCCAGGGATTTAAGAAAGTCGAACAGTTCACCTGCCTTGCCTGGTGCTGCAGTAAATTCATTGATTCGGATTAAGTCCATTATATTTCCTTGTTGTTTGCTTTCTTGGCCTCAAATATTTACCGGCTTAGCTTCATCTCAATGATTGAAGGTTCAAAGCCGAGTTTCTCATAGGCGCGGATCGCCGAGTTGTTGCCGGCATAGACTTCCAGGGAAAAATCATTCACGCCCTGTGCTGTACTCCAGGCCATCAACTGCTTGATGATCATTTTGTTTATGCCCTGGCCACGGTAATCCGGCAGCACATACATAAAACCCAGGTAGGCGTGCCTGTCATGCTTGAAATAGTCCTTTGATTGCCTGAGCTGGACGTAACCCGAGCCAACGACTCGTCCCTGGTGTTCCGCCACCATGAGGGAAGCCTGCTCACTGGTCAGCAAGTCATTCAGATCATAGTAGCGAACGTTTTCTTCATTGATATCAGCATTAAATGGCCGCTCTTCTTCTACTACCCCCTGCTCAAAGGTAAGCAATAGTGGTAAATCCTCTGCTTGCGCCGTTCTAATTTTTATTTCCGTCATTTTTGCTTTCCCAAGCCGTTAATCGCGGTCAGTACCTTATCCAACCTTTGCTCTATGGTTAAATCTCCGGCAACTGTTATTGTTTTGCTTAGCCTGTTTGCCAGCCAGTGTTCATGCTTGATCCGGTTTCTGCCGGTAAAGCCGTCATTATCATATTCCCTGGCCCAGGCGAGAAATTCCGGATCGACAAAGCCCTGTTCTTGTTGTTCACGCTCTGCCAGGCGTTTAATGCGGATCTCAGTATCCAGTGTTAAAAACACGATGAGATCAAAGGCATTTTCCAGCGCCTGACCCCAGTTCATGATGGAGCCGGTTACTATGGTGTCATCGGCCAACTCAGATAAGATCAGGGCCAATCTGTCTTCTGGGCTACGCTTTTGCTGGTAGGCCGGTGTGGTTGGCAGCCAATAGAAGTCATCGGCATCCAGTACCTGGCAGCCCAGGTGTTTGGCAAGCGCCTTGCCTAATGTGGTGGTGCCTGAGCCCGAGGCACCGGTAATAAGTATTTTCATCTTGGCCTTGTTATTCGCTCTTGGGTTAGGGTTTTTGTGCGATGGCATAGACATGCCGTTCTGGGTATTGGTCCAGCTCGAGGTGGAGCAGCTTAATATTGTTTGCCATCAAGCAATGCATATTGTCGTTAATGCCAATGGATGAATAGTAAAATTCGTCATTATGCCAGGTATCGGTTTCTTCACCGCAGGCATTGCCAAAGGTGTAAACCAGGACGCCCCCCTTGTTCAGCAGGCGACATAGTTTGGACAGCACCGGCTTTTGCATGGCCAGGGGCAAATGAAAAATACTGTCCCAGGCGATAATAAAATCGAATTTTTCATCGGATTGCCACCGGCAGATATCCTGAAGAAAAAACCTCTCTTGTGGGTGCTGGCTAGCCGCCAGCTTGATCATCTCTGCCGAGACATCCAGGCCGGTTACCGAGAAATCTTGCTCTTTTAATAGACGGACAAAGCGGCCACCGGCACCACAACCCACATCCAGCGCCTTGCCGCCCGCCTTGGCATAACCCAGGGCTTTTTCCACCTGAGCCACGCCGTACTGCGACGCTTGGTGCCTTTGCTGCCACCAGTGGGCGATTTTGTCGTATTTCTTACCCAGAACTTGAGGGTCCATGCCGTACTTTTCCTGCCAATATCTTGTTATTTGTTGAGTGATGCGGTCACTGCACCGGCGCCCATCAGCATGGTGTCGCTGGTTTTGTTGAATATGGACTGAAACTTGGCCGATTTTACCCTGTTGCGCAGGTAACCTGCACCGCTGGCGTAGCAGGTGGAGCTGGTTGCCGACACCAGGAGGAAGGTCAGTGCCATGGTCAGCATTTGTGGTAGGGCGGCTTTGTTCGTATCGATAAACAAGGGGAAAAAGGCAATGAAAAATACTATGCCTTTCGGATTCAAGGCCGTCACCAGCATGGCCTCTCTGAATATTCGGTTTTTAGGCATGTTTGGCGCCTGGATATTCGCACTATGTACTGGGCTTCGCCAGGCCTTGATACCGAGATAAACAAGGTAAGCCGCGGCCAGCCATTTCAAGGCGATAAAGAGGACAGCAGACGTAGACAGTAAAACACCGAGCCCGGCAAAGGAGACCGCCATGGCAATAATGTCACCACATAATACGCCACTCACCAAAGGTAGGGTGGACTTGCTGCCATGGTTAAGGGATTGCCCCATGATCAGAAAAATGGTTGGGCCTGGTGTAAAGCACAGCGCCATGGAGGCCAGTAAAAATGACAGCCAGATTTTAATACTCATTTATTTACTCCGTTTACACTATAGGCCGCCGGCCAAGTCAAGAAAATTGCCGGTGGAAAAGGAGGACTTATCACAAGCCAGCCAGTAAATGGCCTCTGCCACCTCTTCTGCGTGGCCGCCCCTTTGCATGGGCAGCTTGGCTTTTAGCCGGTCAACACGACCATGCTCTCCGCCATCGGCGTGCATCTCAGTATAAATGAGTCCGGGACGCACGCAATTGACTCTGATGTCTTCTGCCGCCACTTCCAACGACAGCCCACGGGTCAAGGTATCTACGGCGCCCTTGCCTCTGCCGCCGCCGGTAATAATGGCTACCTTGGTATTTTTCATTGTTAATTTCTCTATTGCACTAAAAGGTTCGGGCTAATCCCGGTTGCCAAACAGCCATTCTATCGATGAGGCAAGCAGCTCTGCGCCGTGAACCAGGTTATGCCCTTCTGTGCCAAACTCAAACCTAAAGTCATAATGCTTGAATTTCAGTGCCGCCGCCATCTGTTGATTGCCCAGCGCCCAGTTGCCGTAGCGGGTGTCGAGATCATTCTCGCCGCTTTGGAAAAACATCCGGATAGGCTTGGCATGTTCATTACGTATCATATAGGGGTACTTGCCGCCGCCGCGAATATCGACAAAACTGCCGCAATGGCTTAAGACGTTGCCGAATAAATCTGATCTGAACCAGGCCACCGTCCAGGCGCAGATGCCTCCGGAGCTAAAGCCGACCGTTGTCCTGTGCTTGGGCTCATTGGAAATATTGAGCCCGGCCAGGGCCTCAGGCAAAAGCTCTTGGCTCAGGAAACGCGTATACTGGTCACTGACGCTATCGTATTCCAGGCTGCGCTGTGAATCGGGGTGATGCTCGGGTTTACTTGGCTGCTCGAATACTCCGGGATTGATAAAGACACAGACGGTGGCCGGGATCTTCCCCTCAGCCATTAGCCTGTCGATCACAACAGGCACCTGCATCGGCTTGTTTTCATCCAGGTAGTAGAAGCCGTCCTGAAAAATCATCAGGTTGGCTGGTATGTCTTCCTGGTATTGCTTGGGGATATAGAGCCAGTAATCTCGGCTTGTGCCCGCATAGATCTTGCTATGAAAGCTGTGTTGGCTAAGTGTTCCCTGATACATAAATTCTTATTTCCTTATTTTTCTTTGTTTTTTTGCGCTTGCGATTTTCGGTCCACCAACACCAGCTGGTAGTCGACCCCGAGTGCCTCCAGGATAAAATGTGGCGCCATGCTGGCATTTAACGGGTAATAATATAGTTGATACAAGGAAGGGGTCCTTTTTATATGTTGTACTAATTGAATATGGCAGGTTAGCGGTTAAGCTTTTCTTCCTGATAAACCGTAAAAATCAGCAGGGCAGCACCTAGCATAATGGCGATATCCGCGATATTGAAGACTCCGGTTCTGATACTGCCGACCCCCAGATTAAGAAAGTCGATGACGGCACCATTATTGGTGATGCGATCATAGAAATTGCTCAGGCCGCCGGCAAACACCAGGGATAAGGCGACCAGGGAGAGGGGTTCTTGCTTGCTATTGAAGATTAAATAGGCCAGTAAAGCCAGTAAAAACAGGCCGACGATAACCACCAGTAGCCAGAAACGGCTTTCTGCCGAGAGCTGGTTACCCAGGCCTAAAAAGGCGCCAATATTTTCCGTGTAGCCGATCCTGAATATACCCCCCAGATAACTGATCATTTTCTCTTTCGGCAGGTGCAGTGAGGCCAGCAGCTTAGTGCCCTGATCCATGGCGACACAGATAAGGGTGATGAAAAATACCCTGGTAAAGCGTTTTAATATATCCATTATAAGTACCGAGTTGCTTATCCTGGTGGTTAGGCTTGATACTGAAGTAACAAGTTGATCCAGAGGCCGATCACACAGGCAAAGGCGCCGACAAATGCCAGCAGGCGATGAAGCACATGATTGTAGGTCAGGTGAATAAAGGCGTGCACCACTCTTAAGCCAACAAAGCCCCAGGCAAGCGTCAGTGCCAGTGTCGATTCCAGGTCCAGGGCGATATACAGGGTAGCAACGGTATAAAAGAGTATCGGCACTTCAAACTGGTTATTAAAGCTCCTGCTGGTTTTGGCCACCAATTCGGGTACTTCCTGGCCCTGCATCAGCTTAAAATACCTGGCTTTGACATCGCCTTGCCTGACACTGGCAAACCTGACGCTGATGGTGAACAGTGCAATAATCAGGGTCAGTAATACTATGGCGGCCATGGGGTATAGCATGATTAATTTCCTTGTTGTTTATTTTAATCCTTGATTAAGCGTCCGACTTACATAGGCCATAGCTATAATCATCAACGTATTTATCGTTTATTTTTGTATTTTGTTTCAGGTAGCCTTCGCGGGTAAAACCGGACTTTTCCAGTAGCCGATAGGAACCGGCATTAGCAACCGAGCACAGGGCGACCAGCTTATTCAGGCCCAGTTCCATAAAGGCGTAGTCCTTTACCAGTGATAGCGCCTCGCTGGCGTAACCTTTTCCCTTTGCGTCAGGCTTAAGGATAAAACCCACTTCAGCTATTTTCGCGTCATGATCTATGATTTTCAGTCCTATATTGCCCAGCTTTTCTCCCCTTGTTAGCTCGTTGATACCCAGGGTCAGCCAGTGAGCACTATCGGGTGTCCAGGGTTTGGCCTTAACTTTAAAGGCCTCAATCGCTTCTTCCTGGCTAAATGGCGTATGGATATGCTCCATGGTGTTCGGGCAGCAAGATAATTCCACAAATAGCGGTAAATCTGAATCATCAAATGGTAACAATTTAATTCTGGATCCGGTTAGTTGCATATGACCTCAGTTTAATCAGATATGGCAAGTGGCGTTAAAAGCAGATAGGTTTTTAGCAGTTGGGCTTTTAGTTCTTCTCTATTCATCGGGGGAATACCAATTTAGACCCTTAGGCCTAGATAAATAATGTTAACGCCTCGCGGATAACCATAACCGCCAATACCAGGGAGGACAGCATAAAGAAGGTAAAACGGATAAGCACAATATCTACCGTTGCCTGCACCAGGGAATGGGCGATGCGTAAGCCGACATATATCCAGGCACAACCGACATAAAATGCATCGACATGGCCCATAATGGCAAGCGAAATGGCGATGGCATAAAACAGCACGGGTTGTTCAAACAGATGATTATAGTTATTTGAAATCCGGGTGACTTCATCCGGCAATAGCTCTTTGAGCTTGCTGGTGTCTCGGCCTTTTTGCGGATGTATCCTAAGCCTTTTCATGGCCGGTACCCGGGTGATAAACATCCAAAAGGTGATGGCTATGGTCAATAAGCCCAGAACAATTACGGGTTGTAAAATAGCACTCGCTTCCATCTATTCTTCCTGTGTTTTATTATGCTAATGTAATTTGTTTGTTGATTAAGGCGAGCATTTAGCTAGATTAAGTGTCTTTTAGCATAAAGGCCGACAAAGAGCATGCTCATCGCGTATACAAACGCTTCCCTGTCTATTTGTAAAAACTCAGGCTATTAATGGGCATTCTTACATATTTTTGCGTTTTTCAAAATGTAAAATGCGCACGACCGTAGAGGATTTAACTTTATTCAAGATACTCGTTTTGCAACAGGTCGACCAATTTACCGGTTTTACCTGACCAGAGATTTTGGGTAATTTTGGGCGTATAAAATTATAAATGGCAGCGACTTTTTCTCCAAAGCAATTCGCCGTTTACGCCTGAATTCGGTTAGGCTTTTAGCCCGCGCAATATTCGGCTTACTAAAAGTAAAGTCAGTAAAGGCAGCAGGTTCAGGGTGACTAGCGTCTGGCCTAACTGCCAAACGGCACCAACTTTGGCGCCAAAAGTTAAACCAAGAATCAAGTTGTCATTTTCAATGGTGATCAGCTGCAGCAGGCAAAACCAGTAGCATGCCTTAAGCGCCTTGATTTCTTTTTTAAACAGGCCAAATATCAAGTAGCTAGCCGCCAATAATACAAAGCCTGAAAGCAAGGTTTTTATGTCATTATCGAGTGGCAGGCCTGCCCCCTGTTTTGTCAAAAGCAGAAAGATTGATATGGCTGCCACCAGCGCATTGATGGCTAACAGGCAACAGACGATAATTCGGGTTTTGTTGTAGGATTGAAACATATATTTTTACAGGCACTAGGCCTGGTACTGAATCTTATCTGTTAAAGCTTGATTAGACTGAAGATGGCCAGAAGCGGCTTTTCTGACTCATAATGTCGGGTGTGAAGATTATACTCTATGCTGGTCTTAGAGCCCAATCCTGATATGCCTGAATTGATGGATGGCGAGTCAACCCGGCAAATGCTTCCTAGCTAAATAGAGCCGGTGCGGCATTGTTTTCGTCTGAAGCTGGTTTTATTAAAAACCGCTAATTTCAGATCTGCCGTTTTAATATCTGATACCACTTCTCCGGTTTCTATCTCCTGAATCCAGATAGATATCTTTTTGTCGTCCATTTTTCGGTTCAGAGTATAGTTTTTTCCTGCATCCAGGTTAACATTAAAATGCACAAAGGCTTCCCAGGTGCTGGTGAGTGAGCTGCCATCGGAAACCCTGGCCTCTACCCATAGTTCATGCTTTCCGCCCAAGTATAATTTTTTCATTATTCATTTCCTTTTGAATATAAAATATTTAACGATAACGGTTACTAGGGCTATTTACTTGCCTTATGCTTTTTTACTGTCTCTACTTGTTTATAGCAAGCATCTCTAGCTTCGCCAACTTTTTCTGCTCAGTTGCTTTTTCCGACTTAACCGGCAGAAGCTGTTTTCTATGATTGTTGGCTGGCTCTATTCATAAGCCATTTGGCGGTAAAGCCGGCACTGGCAAAAAGGCATACCACGCCCGCCAACCAGGGCAAGCCACCTTCCCATCCCGTCCATTTTATTTGGGCAAAACCAAAGACAAAGATATAGGCAACGAGCGCCCAAACTAATACGACACTAATTAAGTTTGCGATTTGAGATGACATCACTTCCCCTGTTTATTTGATTACTGGTTGTTATTATGAATAAAAATTATTGTGGATCGGCCATATGAAACGAGAACAAGGCAAAGTTGCTATTGTATTAGCGGCATGCCATCTGCGCCTGCTGCCTGCAAGCCAGTTGAGATTGCTCACTTGATTCTCTACCCATGCAAAAATCCAGCCTTAGCGTGCGCTTTTCCGTTACCGGTTCAGTAGTGGCCCTATCCGTAGGAGTCCAGCGCCATTTTCTCAGCATCTTGCGTGAATACTTACCCAGGTGCTTTTGGGGAACTGAGCTTATCACTTCTATATTTTCCGTTTTTCCTGATGCAGAAATATCAAAAGAAAGAATGGCGCAACCCCTGATGCCTGAACGTGCCAGCTCAATCGGATATTTAGGCGTATTTTTATTTTTACGCTGCCAGAGGAAATCCGCCGTAGGCTCTATATTGGTTACCTGTACATCTGCATAGAAACGCTTGGGTTTTGCCAGGGTGGGAGCTGATACTACCAGAAATACCAAAGCGGCCAGGGTTATATTTTTCATCTACACTCCTTTGTTTTTATTTTAAAAAATACCAAAACTAAGGGGCAAAAGTCCAACCCTAAAAACGGCATTAGATTACAATTTGCTTACAAGTTCGCCCACTCTTGCTTTAAACCGATAAGGTGAACAATGCCGAAAGACAGGCAAATGGCAGAACTCCATAGCCAAAACTCAGGGGGCCGGCCCATAGGAGAGGCTATTAAAAAGAAGCCGCCAACACCTCGGGCCAAATAAATCAGGGTGATCAATGCCAGGGCCTGTCGAACTAAAGGCAGCCTGATAATAGCGCCAGCGCCAGAAAAGGCATACAGCGACCAGACGGCGAGAATAAGAAAAATCCCGCCAGTGATTATGGTTGGCTGAATGCTGCCTTGTTCGGCAAGCATGGCCATCTGTTCGCCGGCGCCGAAAAAACGATACCAGGGGGCACCAAAGTATATACAGGCCAAGTGCAATAAGGCCGCTATTGCACTCAAAATTCCGGCAATAATAAGAAAAATATTCATGTTTTGATGTTACCTCGGTGTAATCTCTCTGTTATCAGGGCTATTACTGTGTTTGATTTTCAATGGATGCTTTGAGTTCTTTTTCAGTTCGGCCCTGCATTCATTATTTTCCTGCCTTGGTAGCCAGTTAACTAATAAACTCCATGAGTTCATGGACGATACCCGAGGGATCTTTAAACGCGGCATAACGCCCCCAGTGGTTTTGGTTTGGTGACTCGTGGACAAAGCTAACACCGTTAGACTTTAATTCTGCAATTTTTTCATCCAGATTATTAACGGTAAACACCAAAGTAGAGTTGGCATTATAGCCATGCTGGTATTCAACAGATGACATTGTTCCCAGGAACATAAATACCGGATGATCGGCAATCTTTAATTTTATAGCGTTGTCATGTTCTTCAATGATATCAAGGCCTAACAGCTTGACATAAAATTCTTTTGCAACACTAAGGTTATCAACTACCAATAAGGTTGACGTATTTGCCATATCTAATCATCCATCTTGAGCATACTGTTCAAATACCTCGGCACCCGTCATATTTTGGGTGTTGTTAGCGAAGCAGTAAGCCTCCGCACATGATGAATGCCTTACTTGCTGCCTTTTTTATCATAATTTTTCCTTTGTCAATATTCATTACCAGCTTAATGATAAAGACTGACGTGTTTACCAGAACGGCCCTGAAGCGTAATTACCTATGACTATACATAACGCCAGCTAAGTGCAAAAAAATTAAAAAGTACACTGTGCTTTCAAAGTATAAATGCCAATCATGAGCGCTGAAAAATAATGAACGGTCACCCCCTGCTTCAGATAATTGTACGATGCCCAATATATTTAGAGGGTGCTCGTAATTCAACACCATAAGGACACCCGACATCATTAGCAAAAGGAAGGTTAAATACATTGAAAAGTGCACTATACGCACAGCTAGCTTATGCTTGCTATCCGTGTACTTTAAGTGAAATTCCTTGGCTAAAAAGAAGCGATACCAAATTAAACGACTAACAAGAATCAATAATAAAATGCATGCGACTAAGGCGTGAATTTCGATAGCATCTTGCTTGTGCTGAACCGCTCCTTTTATTCGATAATCAACAATATGCACCTTAAAGCCGATATCGAAGAGTAAAAATATTATTGCTCCGGCAGATAGCCAGTGAAGGACTCGATCAACAATGCGTGTTTTTCTGGGGGACATGATTTATTCCATATACAACTAATGCGCTTTAGGCGCCTAAACAGCAGCTGGCTATAGCTTTGAAAAACAAGCGCCGCCAAGAATATGCGCCTGTTTCATTCTACCTTGTTTGATGTGCTTAGCACTATTTTACTGTTTAATTTAGTAAAAATATGTTTCCTTTAAAGGTGTTCCTTACTTGGCTAAATGATTTTTCCGTCGGTAAAGCTTGAAAGTTCACTGGCTTTTTTCAATTCTGTGGGAGAGGCATTCGAGCCACTTAACTGAAGGACACGTTTTTGCCGGCTAATTGCTTTCTTAGCTTCCATGCCACCACGTATCTTAAAACTACCGATTATGTTTTAATTCTCATGCTTAACATAGGAATTGCAGCCCAGCAGTTGAGAAAGTCCATCGTATCTAATCAAGGGTGATGGCTTTAAGTGCCCTGATACAAGCTTGCTTGTTTAAACACTTCGAGCAGTGATATAGGGTGTTTTTTAACTTGTCCATTGTCTGGTTTCTCCCTGAAGTTAAAGACTTTTTTAGTGTGCTATAAATAACCCGGCCTAATAGCTAAGTGCTAGCCATGGTTTTGCTATTGCCGCCATAGTCACTTTTCGCATTTTCTTCACCGTAGCGAATATGTACCTTATTGAACCAGCCATAACTAGATTTTGCAAAATATTGCCTGTTTGTAGAACTTGATTGTATTTTCAGCTCTGAATTGGAAGCCCATGTAATGCGCGGTGCCACATCATCTGGATGACCTTTCATTGCAAAAATATTTCCCGAGTCATTATCTAGAGTGTCGGATGCCAATGAATATAAAAAACAGGGCAATAGTGCCCCAGAAGTAGCTTGGTATTAGGTTCATATTTTTTACAGCCGCTAACAGGTTTAACTGCTCAATGAAAAAAGCGGTTAGTACCAATAAAAGAGATGTAGATAGCAGATATCGCCAGTACAAACCAAACAATTTCAATATCTTATATCTGCCAGCTAGGGGGGGATCATTAATACCCAACGCTGTAACCAATGGTCATGCCAAGTGATCACTCAGACCAAACGGCAAATTCATTTCCGTTTGGATCGCTAAAGTGAAACCTTCTTCCGCCAGGAAATGAGAAAATTGGCTTAATTGTTTTACCGCCTGCTTGCTCAATTTTTTCTTGGGTGGCCTCTAGTGCATTGCTATACAGAACAATTAACGGGCTGCCGTTTTTCGTGGCAACAACCAATTCTGATTTGTAAAAGCCTCCGTCAATGCCCTGAGCAGCAAAACTGCAATAATCCGGGCCATAGTCCACAAACGACCAAGCAAAAACTTCACTAAAGAAAGCCTTTGTCGCGTCAATATTTTTAGCGGGGATCTCTATGTAATTAATTTTATTGTGATTCGTCATTTTGGCACTTCCATCTTCCATCTCTTCTAGGTTTTGTGCGCTGGTGCTAGCAACCAATAACGATAGCACCAAGGCTAAAACATATTTCATAAACTTTCCTGATTATACTGAACTTACCCAATACTCGGCATCAACAGGGATATGCCTATTACTACTTTTTTCATTCTCAATATATTCTCTTAAACTTAGTTTGTCTCTCAAATAGCTCATGCTCAATCAACTTACCGAAGCCAATATGAGCGGCTTGTTATGGTGAATATTGCTCAGCTGCAGATACTCATTCCTTTCTTTACCTGCCTGTATCGGCTTGCTATCTGATTTTACTCAACCACCAAATGAATAATATTTGAAGGGCTGTTCAGCCAAAAGCCATTGACCGATACCGGCAGCTCTTCTATTTCATTTCTGAATGTACAGCCTTGCGCTTTTAGGTATTTCTGGGCAAGTTCGATATTATCAGTGGTTATCTCAAGCCAAATCTCAGCTTGACTAATATTGGCAATTTTATCAATCCAAAGGTCTTTGTCGCCGAAAGCAAACACTATCGATGTATTTTCATCACCAGGATTTAATGCTTTTCTTTCAAAGCCCAAGATTTCTTCATAAAAATGCACCGTTTTATCAAACTCGTGAAAGGGCAACCAATTTATCTTTAATATGCGGGAGGGCTAAAATTAAAACAGGAATTAATAACAAGCCTGCAAATAAAATATCTATTTTTACTTCTGAATACACTTAACGCCTTGTTGTGTACGGCTACCTTCAGCAACTATAACAGGTAAATCCATACAGCCATAGTCCACGCCAAATTGACTTAACACACATGTTAATTGCCCTCTATGGTGCGTTTGGTGATTAAAAATGTGCTGTATAACATCTGCAACCGCTTTAGTGATTGAATCACCTTCGGTTGTTTTGTAGCGGATAAATTTTTCACAATCTTCTTCGGTTAAATTTATGCAAAAATCTATGATTAATTCATCTAGCTGTTGCCTTAAGGTCGCGAGTTCAGATAGTTGAGTATGATAAATATCTTGTGGTGATTTGGGCAATGGAAACTCAGCAAGGTCTTGAAGTTTGAGTTGAGCTATTCCGTTTGAAGCTAATCGACCCAATAAAATTAGATCACCAAAAAGAATATGATTCCAGTAACTAATAATATCAGGAAAAAAAGAGCTAGTTTCTTGTTCAAGAATATCGCTTGGCAAAGCTAAGCAGCAGTCCATTAATTGATCATTTATTCGCTGATTATAAAGTGACATCATCCTGAAATTTTTTGCCAAGCTCAATTGAAACTCCTAAGTACATAATGCCCAACCAGGGGCTGATAATTATTTGCTAAAATGTGAATCGAAGCGAAACCTGGAAATAGTAAAAAGAGAAGGTTCATATGTGTTAAATGCTTATTTATCAGGCTTTCTTAGGCAAGTTTGTGACGGGAAGAATTATGACATCACTACCAAATTGACTTTTGATATTTTCAACTGCGACAGTAGGCGGAATCCGGAGGAATGACTTGTTAGCTTTGTAGTTTATATTTACGGCGAACTTCATTGATTAATCGATGCCTTGAGCTTTTTAACCTTTCATGTGGGGCAAACATAGAACTAGAAGCATCTAAAAGGTTTACCGCATTAGTAAGCTTTACCAGATTTTCTTTGTCTAACTCATCAGATGCAGATAATTCGTTTATTTCAATAATGGCGAATTCTTTAGCTGCAATATCTTCTGGCAAACCTGATGCAGTACATAAGCCATATATCCCATTTAAGAAATGCCTCCATTCTTCCTCAACATGAAGTCCAATGTTCGCGTTTATCTTTGGGTCGCTAGAAGAGTGACCTTGTACTTTTAAATTTTCAATAGTGTTAATATAGCGTTGGTAAAACACTGCATAAACGCCCTCTTTAGTTTTAAGCGATTGAATAACGGCTAACCAAGAAGCGTACCCTTTAGCATAATATTCAACTTCTTCTATTTCTTGATGCAAGCCGAAAAATGAATCGCTATCAATGCTTAGATTTAACCTGTATGAGCATTTCGGCATGATGCCTTGTTCTTGATAATTTGCAAGCTCTCGCTCTGTAACCTTTGAAATATCCAACAACTGCTGTTTAGTGAAAAAATTATCGTTTAAGTACTTGATGAGTTCCACGGTTCTTAAATTTCCTTTAGAAAAGCCCTCGTTAATGGGCGAAATATTGTTGGGGTACGAAACACAGCCAACTGTATTTTGTCAGATTAAGCGCCTTGATAAGTGAATGCTCCCAACCTTCATCATTGTGTCTAACGGAAGTCTTAAAACACCAGCTTCCATCAAATTGTTGAGAGACAGAAACAAAAGTAACTTGAGCTTTATCTAAGGAATTTGAAGCACCACTTAAATTACTTTCATAAGCTAAAGTTGATGAAGTTAAAAGTGATAAAAATAGCAGTGCTCTCATGATTTTCCTATTCATCAACGCAGTGAAATTTGTCCTATTAATCAGCTTGTTAGCTATTTGTTTTAGTAGAGCTGATAAAGCTTACAATTTTCTTCGACATAGCTTCAAGCTGCCTGGATGTTGTTGCGCCAAATATTCCCTCGCTAAATTCTGAACCAGTGTCTAGTGTTGATTCCCTTATTACTTGATTAGTAGATAAATCTACTATTCTCACATTTAATCTTAATTCAGCATCACCTACCATAGCACCAGCCATGAAACGCCCAAAACCTGATACATGACGATAATGTTCAAACGTAACTTTAAGAGCCATTCCGTTGCTATTTGAGGAATTTTTTAGCAAAATATTTCCATTGAAGTTTTTTGAAATCAGAGTTTTAAGTTTAGCTATGCTATCCGATAAATTTTTACTTTGTGAAAGAGAATCTGAAGAAGTAACATCTAAAAATATACTTTGCGCAACGACTTTCTCTGGTTTAAGCGACTCTCTAGTAACTTCATTAATCTGAGCTGCACATCCACTCAATACAAACAATACAATAACTAAACTAATTTTTTTTAAATTCATCATCTAAAGATCGACCTCCATGAATAGCTAACTTATTAGGAGGTAAATTGCCTTGTTTAAACACATACTTTTGCCTCCTTTCTACATTTATCTACTTCTAGCATACTTGATAACTCCTTGCTAAATAAAGATTAAATATTTTCCAATTAAAACTCTGCTGAGTGAAGGGGGACAAATCACCTCTTTTCAACAAAAATATGGGAATTGGCTTAAAACACTGGTGAGCAAAGATTTTTTACAAAAAATATTACTGAAACTCTTTGCGCTCTATATGGTATTTCTTCATTTTGTCGTACAGGGTCTTGCGGGCCAGTGACAACTCTTCCATGGTGCCCTTGATGCTGCCTTCGTTATTGGCCAGCGCTTCTTCGATCAGGGAGCGTTCGAAAAACTCCACCCGCTCGGTCAGTGTCATGCTGGTGTGCATGCTGGAAGATTCGCTGCTTGGCGCCTGGTTAAAGGCGGCGTCTTCGCCCAGCAGGATATAACGTTCGGCCAGGTTTCTCAGCTCCCGGACATTGCCCGGCCAGTCATGGCTGAGTAGTTTGGCCTTATGCTCCTGTGACAGTGGAATAAGTTCGCGGCGGTAGCGGGCAGAGGCCACCCGGGCAAAATGCAAAAACAGCAGGGGAATATCCTCGATGCGCTCCCTCAGCGGCGGAATATCCACTTTTACCAGGTTCAGCCTGTAGTATAAATCATGACGGAATTCGCCTTTTTCACACAGTTCCAGCAAGTCCACCTTGGTGGCGGCAATAATGCGGATATCCAGGTCTATGCCTTCGTTTGCGCCCAGGCGCACCACCTTGCGCTCTTCCAGCACGCGCAGTAGTTTGACCTGTAGCGACATGGGCGTGCTTTCGATTTCATCCAGGAAGATGGTACCGCCATTGGCATACTCGAACTTTCCGATGCGGCGCTTGTCGGCCCCGGTATAGGCGCCGGATTCTGCGCCAAACAGTTCGCTTTCGATTATGGTTTCGGGAATGGCGCCGCAGTTCAGGGCGACAAAGTTTTTATCCTTGCGCACACTGTGATCGTGCAGGTAGCGGGCGACCAGCTCCTTGCCGGTACCGGTTTCACCGTCGATCATCACATCGGCCGGCGCGTCCATTACCTGGTTGAGCACATGACGCATATGCACAATGGCTGGGGCATTACCGAGAATTCGAGGGCCGGGTGACGACTGGGCTTCCAGGTCTTTTTTCAGCTGGCGGTTTTCCAACACCAGGGCGCGTTTATCCAGTGCCCGCTTGATGGTGTCCAGCAGGTGGTCGTTATCAAACGGCTTTTCAATAAAGTCATAGGCCCCCTTGCGCATGGCTTCAACCGCCATGGAAATATCGCCAAAACCGGTCAGCAGGATAATCGGCAGGTCGGCATCTATCCGTTGGATATTGGCCATCAGCCGGTGACCGTCCATTTTCGGCATATTGATGTCGCTGATCACCACGCCGTCATAGAAAATATCCACTTTGTCCAGCAGCTCGTTGGCGTCGCTAAAGCAATGGACATCATATCCGGCCAGCTCCAGTAATTGTTCTATGGCGGTGCGAATATGGGCTTCATCGTCAATAACATATACGCTGCCTAAGCTTGTTTGTGCCATGATTAGTTGTCCTGTGTTAATGGCTGTGATGGCAAAATAATAACAAATTCCGCGCCGCCGTCGGGGTGATTGCTGACGATAAGTTCTCCCTGCATGGACTCGATGATGCGGTGGGAAATAGACAGGCCAAGACCGAGGCCAAAGCTGTCCTTGGTGGTAAAGAAGGGCTCGAATATCTTGTCCAGGTTGCCTTCGAGTATGCCCGGGCCGTTATCCCGTATCGAAATTCTCAGCCGTTTTTTATTCTGTTCAGTGCTGGTTTCTTCACAAAGGCGGATAGTCAGCGCCTTATGATCGTTCTCCGCCATCGCCTGAATACCGTTGCTGAGCAGGTTAACAAACACCTGCTCCAATCTGACGTCATCGCCCAGGGTATAGAGTTTTTGCTCGGGTACATTTGAGCTAATGGCGACATTCTCGCTCTGGGCCTGGTGCTTGATGATGCTCAGTGCGGCATCTATGCATTCCTGCACCAGAACTGGGGTCTGCAAACCGGTACTCTTCTTGGTAAAGCTTTTAAACTGCGACACTATATCTGCCAGCCGATCGATCAGGCCTATCATCAGCTTAAGGTTGTTACCTGCCTTGTCGTTCATGCCCCTGTCCTGGTAGGCGAGGGCATTCTGGCCATAGCTGCGCAGGGCCGTTAGCGGCTGGTTGATCTCATGATTAATACTGGCCGACATATTGCCGATCACTGCCAGCTTTGCCGACTGGATCAGCTCGTCCTGGGTATCCTTCAGTTTTTGCTCGGTTTGCATGCGCTGCTGAATTTCCGCCATCAGCTGGTTATTGGTGGCGGTAAGATCCCGGGTGCGTTCGTTAACCCGCTTTTCCAGCAGGGATCTGGCCTGGCGCAGGTGCCGGGCGTTACGCAGCCTTTCCTTGGTAAACAGGAACAGGAAGAGTAGCAGCAGGTAGCCGCTGATACTGAGTATGGTCAGAAAAGACTTTTGCCTGTTGATGGGGGTCAGTGAGCTCCAGATATGGACCTGCCAGTTGACGTCTTTCATATGGGTTTTCTGGGCAAAGAACAGCTCCTTTTTATCGCCATTGCTGAGCTGGAACAGGCTGGCCTTGATTTGCGGCGGCAAAAAGGCGCTGGTGACCTTTTTGATGGACAGGGCGTTGATTTCCCGTCCGGCGTAGCGTTTGGAAGCGATCAGGTTGGCTCTTTTCTCCTCTGGCAAATGGCCTATGGTTTTCAGGCGCCAGTCGGCCCGGTCGGAAATAAATACCACGTCATCGGGAGCGACAATCAAAAAGTTGTAGTCGTTATCGCCGACGGTTTCCTTATGGTGACTTTCAATATCGTCAATGCTGACCTTGACAGTGATCACGCCCAAAATTTCGTCATTTCTGGTGACCGGGTAGGAGAAATAATAACCACGCTTATCGCTACTGGTGCCGATGGCGTAGTATCGGCCACGCTTGCCCGCTATCGCCTGGGTAAAGTAAGGGCGGAAATGGTAGTCATTGCCGATAAATGACCTGGGCTGGTTCCAGTTGCTGGCGGACAGGGTGATGCCCCGGGTATCTATCAGGTAAATATCCGAGGCCTGGGTTACCGAGGCTAGTTCTTCCAGCAGCAAATTCAGTTGCTGGCGCTTATCCTTCGAACCGGGTTCCAGTAGCACTTGATGTAACAGCGGATGCTTGGACAAGACTTCCGGCACCTTTTCGAAGCGGCCCAGGGTATTCTCTATATAGCTGATCAGGTTGTTCAGGTGGTGAGTAGATTGCTTATGGAGCTCCTGGTAGCTGCCGCGCAGGCCGATCAGCTGGCCGAGGTTGACCGTGATCACCAGGCCGATGACCACCATGATGGACATTAAATAGCGTTCCAAACTGATTGACGGCATTCTCATTAACGGCAACCCTTAGTGTTAAAACAGCAGAACCCTGCAAGTATTGCAGGGTTTATGTTAGCAAATCACGTTTTAATAGCCATTGAGCTTATCAATATACTCTGGCAAAGCCAGTGATATTTGCGGCACATAGGTGATTAATACCAGGAACAGCAATAGCAGTCCCAGCCAGGGCAGGCAGGCCTTGATCACCCAGCCCATGCTCCTGCCGGTGATCCCGGCGGTAACAAAGAGGTTGAGTCCCACCGGCGGGGTCAACATGCCGATTTCCATATTCACCACCATGATAATGCCCAGGTGTATGGGGTCAATGCCCAGCTGAGTGGCGATGGGGAACAGTATCGGCGCCATGATCAGCAGGATTGCAGACGGCTCCATAAAGTTACCGGCCACCAGCAGCAGGATATTCATGATGATTAAAAAGCCCCAGGGCGGCAGGCCCCAGCCGACTATGGTTTCGGCAATAATGTGCGGGATGCGCTCCGTGGTCAGCACATGGGCAAACAGCATGGCATTGGCGATAATAAACAGCAGCATGATGCTAACCTTGGCACCGTCCAGCACCACATGACGCACTTCCTTGTCGGTGACGCTTTTCGGCAGGGCAATGCCCATTTGCATCAAATTTCGAATAATGGCGCTACCAATCGACTCGCCAATATCGCGCCACTTCTTGCCTTTTAACGGTCCTATATCGCGATAACCGAACACGGCAATAAAATAGGCATAGATGGCGGCAACGGCAGCGGCTTCGGTTGGGCTGGCAATACCACCATAAATGGCCCCCAAGACGATAAAGATCAGCGCCAATCCCCCCATGGCGATGATACCCGAACGAAGCAGCTTGCCGATGCCTGGAAAAGGTCTGGCCGGCAGGTTTTTAACGCGGGCGACAACATAAATGGCCAGCATCAGGATTCCGCCCATCATCACACCCGGGATCAAACCGGCCATAAACATGCGTGACGCCGATACTTCGGTGGCGGCTGCATAAACCAGCATAACGATGGAAGGCGGGATCAGTATGCCTAAAGTACCTGCATTGGTGATCACCCCGGCAGCAAAGCTTTGCGGATAACCGGCGCGCACCATGCCGACGATACAGATGGAACCTATGGCCGCGACCGTGGCAGGAGAGGAGCCGGACACGGCGGCAAACAGCATACAGGCCAATACCGAGGCCATGGCCAGGCCGCCACGAATATGACCGACACTGTCAACGGCAAAGTCGATAATGCGACGGGCGACGCCACCCGTGGACAGGAATGCCGACGACAGGATAAAAAACGGAATCGCCAGCAGGGTATAGTGCTCCGAGGTGGCCTCATACATCTTCAACGCCACCGAGGCCAGGCTGTCGTTGGAGAAAAACAGTATGGTCAGCATGCTGGAAAAGCCCAGGGCTACGGCGATCGGCATGCCGATCAGCATGCAGGCAAACAGGGTCAGAAATAGCGTGGCTATGGTCATTTATCTTGCTCCTCTTTGCGCGCTTGCTCGGTATTCTCTTCTTCCTCCTGGATCAGGTGCATGCTTTCTTCGGCTTCGTCGGCGAACTTAAAGCCCTCGGTCTTGCCCTGTAGCACCTTGATTAAAAGCTGGAAAAAACGGACAAAGAGCAGGCCAAAGCCGATCAACAGGATAGACTGAGACATCCATAACGGGATCAGCGGGTCTTCGACATCTATTCGGTACTTATCCCAGGCGGTGTCTTCATTAAGCATGCCGACCAGGGGTTGCGGGATATGCACATCTTCCATGGTGATGCCAACACTGTACATCTTGGAGATATACTCCCAGCCACCGTACAGAAACATGCTGCAGTAGGCCAGGCAAATAAGAATGGCGGCCACGGCCGACACTTTTCTCGCTTTTGGCGGCAGTGTCTTGACAAAGGCATCAACGCCTATGTGGCCACCGACCTTGACGCCGTAGGACATACCAAATAACACAAACCAGGCGCCCAGGGTCAGGGTCACCTCTTCCATCCATAAAAAGCCGGTGTCAAAGGCAAACCGGAAGATGACTTCGGCAAAGACCAGCATTGCCATGCTGACCAGCAGCAGGCTGACAAAGCCTTCCTCGAAGATATTAAAAACTCTTGCAAACATCTTAATTACTCAACTCTTATAGTGCCGGGTGCACGTCCCTGTGCGAGGACACTAGATTTTCGAATAAAAAACGCTGCCCGGTTGGATGGGCAGCAAAAGGGATGATTCGATTAATTGGCTGCTACCGCCGCCTGGATCATGTCTCTACCGACCTGACCCTCGAATCGTTTCCAAACCGGTTTCATCGCCTGCACCCAAAGCTGGCGCTGCTCAGGGCTAATGCTGACGATTTTCGAACGTTTTGAGTCAATGATTTTTTGCTTGTCCTGCTCGGCCTTTTCCGCCGCTATGCCGTTGCCGTATGCGATGGCGTCATCCAGTGCCGCCTGCACTTCTACACGTATATCCTTGGGCAGGGATTTCCAGAATGACTTGGAGGTCACAATCAGATAGTCCAGCACGCCGTGGTTGGTTTCCGTGATATAGTCCTGTACCTCATAGAATTTTTTCGATTGAATATTGGACCAGCTGTTTTCCTGGCCATCGATGGCCTTGGTTTGCAGCAGGGTAAAAACCTCGGAAAACGGCTTCTTGACCGGAATGGCATCTAGTGCCAGGAACTGGGCCGCTAGGACATCGGACGACATGATGCGGAATTTCTTGCCCTTGGCGTCACTGGGCACCTTTAATACCTGGTTGCTGGATAACTGTTTCATGCCGTTGTGCAGATAACCCAGGCCCATCAGGCCCTTGCGCTCGACCGAACGCAGCAGTTTCTTGCCGGCATCGCTTTTTTGAAACCTGTCTACGGCATTGATATCGTCAAACAGGAAGGGCAGATCGAAGATTTGCAGCTTCTTGGTGTACTTTTTAAACTTGGACAGTGAAGGGGCGGCCAGTTGAACATCCCCCAGTTGCATGGCTTCCAGTACCTTGTTGTCACCAAAAAGCTGTGAATTTGGGAACACCTTAACTTCAACCTTGCCGTCCAGCCTTTCATCCACCAGCTGCTTGAATTTCAGTGCCATCTGGCCCTTGGGGGTATTTTCCGCCACTACGTGCGAGAACTTGATTTCAATGGGTTCGGCCTTGGCGGCCAGGCTAAGGGTGCATAACAGGGCGGCGCTTAGTGCCGCAATTTTTTTACCTAATAACATAATCATTTCCTTCCTAATTTGTGCTTGTTTGCCCGTTTATAACGCCGGACATAATTTATTATCTTTTTAACTGGCCGCTTAGAAATCGAAGCGGGCGCCTAGCTGAAACTCTGACATATCTTCTCCTGTTGACGGCAAGCGGCTATCGTCGCTGTCCAGCTGCTCATAGGCGGCCCAGATGCGGAATTTCTTTGACAGATAGCGGATGTATTCCACCTTGATGGAGCTGACATCGCCCTTGATATCACAGGCGTTAACGGCATAACGGGCGTGAACCTGGTTTTTGCCTTCCTTCCACTTGCCATAGATGCCGGTGGTTGATCTTTCTTCGCTTTTACAGCCGGTCACGCCGCCGACATCATTGCCGCTGGCCGTGGACTTGAGTTTGACATTGCCCGAAGAATTGCCGCCGTAAATATCAAAGTCTTCTTCCGCCAAATGATGAAATGCCGATACGGTGAACTGATCATTGATCTTGTACCAGGCACGGACACCGTACAGGTTGCCGGTGTTATCCCCTTGCTGGTCGGCGGCCAGTGCAGCCTGCAGTTTTACCGGGCCAGCTTTGTATTCCGCCGCCAGCTGGTACTGGTCGATGGAATCGCCGTCCTGTTTTTCCGTTTGAATGGCGGCACCGAACTTCCAGTCGCCGACCTTGTTTTGCCATTGCAGCATATCGTCGTCACGGATGGCGCCCTGGCGCAATGAGTCCAGGCCATCGGAGAAATAGGCGCCACGGACAAACTTATGCCATAAAATGGTTTGGCTGCCATAGGTGACGGTACCAAAATCCCCCTTTACGCCGACCGTGATCTGGCGCAGGCCGGGCTTCTGGTTCTGAACAAAGTTAACGCCATCGTCGCCACGCATGCCGTACTCAACCAGGGCAAGGCCTGTCAGGCCATTGCCAAGATCAACCGATGCCTTGGCGCCGACACGGCTCAGGTAGTCACGGCCATTGACCGCATCGTCAGAGGTGCCGGCGTCGACATAGTCGGCACCCAGGCGCAGTGAGCCGTAAAATGAGGTTTTGATATTGCTGTCTTCTGCCATGGTAGCGCCAGAGGCACTTACCAGTATGGCCGCTGCACAGGCTTGCTTGATGCTTAACTTCGTTCTGCTGTAATTCATTGTTTATTGCCCTTCATAACTTGTTTTTAATTAGCCGTATTTATAAATCGTTATTGGTATATGTGTGATAAAGGTACAGGCTAAATGCTCTATCGCACTACACCTGATATGGCAAGCATCGCGCCAACTGGTTTTGTTTTTATAAAAGTTATGTGTAATCAACCTGTTATGTTTTGTTTTGTGGTTTTTGCTTAACGGGAAAATGTGTGGGTTTCTACCCAAATGGCCAGCGCATGTGTAGAGAAAGTGACCCCAATAAGAGGCTGTTAAAAATGTTCTGGCGAAGCGGCCAAAAATAGGCGAGAATTACCCCTCGATATTTCGTGGGTTAATTGTTTACTGGGAATTCGCGCGGCATGAAACAAAATATTAAGCATTATCTGGCCGATTCAGAATTACTGCTCAATGCAGTGGGTGAAGGTGTCTATGGTTTTGATATTGAAGGTAAAGCCGTGTTTGTTAATCCTGCCGCCGAACGCATGACCGGCTGGAAAGCCGACGAGCTCTTGGGCAAGCATATCCATGAATATCACCATCATACCCATGCCGATGGCAGGCACTATCCGGCTTCGGAATGCAAGATTTACGGCACCATGAAGGACGGCATCAGCCGGGACGTTAATGGTGAAGTGTTCTGGCGCAAGGACGGCTCCAATTTTCCGGTGGAATATACCACGGCCGCCGTGTATAAGGATGGAGAAATCATAGGTGCGGTAGCCGTGTTTAGAGATGTCAGCCGCCAATTGCAGGCTGAACGGGATCTCAGGCGGGCGTTGAGCAATGTACAATTGCTGACCGAGCAGTTGCAGGCGGAAAATACCTATCTGCAAAACGAGCTTAAGCAGGAGTGGTCGGCCGCCGGCCTGGTCGGAAAAAGCCAGGTACTCAAAGAGATGCTGGAAAAACTGGAGCTGGTAGCGAAAACCGATAGTACTGTGCTGATCCTCGGCGAAAATGGTACAGGCAAGGAGCTGGTTGCCCGTAATATCCACGCGCTAAGTCCGCGCAGCCAGTCCACCCTGGTCAGGGTCAATTGTGGTGCCTTTACCCCAAGTTTATTGGAGTCCGAACTTTTTGGCCATGAAAAGGGTGCCTTTACCGGTGCGGTGGAAAGACGTAAGGGCCGGTTTGAACTGGCCAACAAGGGCACCCTGTTTCTCGACGAGATCGGCGAGTTGTCGCTGGAAGCGCAAAGCAAGCTGCTCAGGGTGTTACAGGAGCAGGAGTTTGAACGGGTTGGGGGTAATGAAACCCTGAAGGTGGATATTCGGGTGATAGCTGCTACTAACAGGGATCTGGCGGCCATGGTTGCCGAGGGGACCTTCCGCATGGATCTCTACTACCGGCTCAATGTTTTTCCCATCAGCATTCCACCACTGAGGGTGCGTCCGGAAGATATTGAAGCCCTGTGTCAGGTGATCATAGAGAAGCTCAATACCAAGCTGGGCAAGGATATTCAGGCGATCAGCAACAAAAGCCTGAATATGCTGAAGCAATATTCCTGGCCGGGCAATATCCGGGAGCTGCAGAATCTGCTGGAGCGCGAGGCGATATTGAATAAGGGGCCAATACTGGAATTCAAGACCAAGCTCAGTGGCGGCAAGGCCCAGATGGAAACCGGCTTTGCCTCTTTGGCGGAAGCTGAGAAAGGTCACATTCTGTCCGTGTTAAAGGCCTGTCACTGGCGCATAGGCGGCGAACGGGGAGCGGCTAAAATCCTAGCCATTCCGGACAGTACCCTGAGATCCAGGATGAAAAAACTCGGCATTAGCCGGCCGGTATAATCGTGATATATCACACATCCACGATATATCGTGCTTCATGTTCATAATTAGATTTTTGTATTCCTGATTAAATCCTTTAATAACAGTGGTATATGTCGTTTTGTGTTGTTGGCACTATACTTGCCATTACTGGTGTATTGTTATTGAAGTAAGTGCACCCGCATGTCGTTTGATGTTAAGCAAGAAAACCTCATCATAAAACCCTATAAAACCGATAACACTGTCTATGTCAGGCAGCAAAAAGGAAAATTTCAGCAGATACGCCGCTACACAGGAATGCTTTTTATCCTGCTGTTTGTGCTATTGCCCTGGCTGAATTTTAACGGACACCAGGCCATTTTGCTGGATGTCGCCAGCCAGCAGTTTCATATCTTTGGCGTAACCCTGTTTCCGCAAGATTTTACCGTCCTGGCCTGGCTGCTGATTGTCGGCGCCTTTTTGCTGTTTTTTATCACCACCTGGCTTGGCCGCATCTGGTGCGGCTACCTGTGCCCGCAGACGGTGTGGGTCTTTATCTATATCTGGGTGGAAGAAAAAATCGAGGGCTCCCGCAACCAGCGCATCCGCCTGGACAAGGCCGAACTAAGTGCTGACAAGGTGCGCAAGAAGGCGCTCAAGCATGCCATCTGGCTGCTGATCTCCTTTTTTACCGCCACGACTTTTATGAGCTACTTTATCCAGGTAGAAGTCCTGTATGGCGAGCTGGTACGGCTACAGTGGTCAGGACTGGTCAGCTTCTGGGTCGGCCTTTTTACCCTTTGTACCTATGGCAATGCCGGCTGGTTGCGCGAAAAAATGTGCATCTATATGTGCCCCTATGCCAGGTTCCAGTCGGCGATGTTTGACAAAGACACCCTGCTGGTTGCCTATGATAAGGGTCGGGGAGAGAACCGCGGCCGCCGAAAAAGAAAAGAAGATTATCAGGCCAAGGGACTGGGCGATTGCGTTGATTGCAACCTTTGTGTGGAAGTTTGCCCGGCCGGTATCGATATCCGCAACGGCCTGCAATATGAGTGTATCAATTGTGGGGCCTGTGCCGATGCCTGTGATCAAACCATGGCCAAATTCAACTATCCCAAGGGCTTGATCAGCTATACCAGTGAAAATGCCCTGGCCGGCAGCAAGGCGCATGTGCTAAGGCCAAAAATCCTCGGTTACGGCGCCATTTCTGCAATTGCTTTGTGCTTGATGGTGTTTACCATGTCGGTTCGTGTGCCGCTTGAGGTCTCTGTGCTCAGGGACCGCAACGTCCTATACCGGGTGAATTATCTGGACGAGGTGGAAAACAGTTACCGGCTCAATGTCACCAATAAGTCGCAGCAGGAGCGCAGCTACCAAATATCGGTGCAGGGCATAACAGGTATCAAAAACAGTGTGAAGGATACGGTTTCAGTTCAGGCGGGAGAGATGCTGACCATTCCCATGACGCTAACATCGGCCCGTGAACACCTGAGTGAAAAGGTCACTGATCTACAGCTGGTGATCACTGCCCTGGATGACAGGGAAGTGTCCCTGGTGAAAGAGACGAGATTTTATTCTGACTAATGCTCTTTGTGCCTATACCGTGACATTGCTTTCCTATGGTATAGGCACTTTTTTTATTTTTCCCAATGGCATGCCCTACATGCCCTACATGCCCTAATAGCAACTGCATTAATGATGGTCATAAGTGATTAAGCAGCATTAGTTCGCCAGGGTAGGGGGTTAAATAATAGGAGTTCAGTATGTACTGATCCGGATGGTGTTTAAAGTGATGCTTGAGCAGGGTAATGGGCACGATTAACGGCAGGTAGCCCTGTCTATATTGCTCCATGATCTCTACCAGTTCCTGCTTGTCGGATGCACTCAGGTACTTTTTCAAGTAACCCTGGATATGGAGCAGGGTATTGACATGGTTCTTTCGTGTCGCCCGGATTCTAAGCAGGGACATCATATCGGCCAGGTATCGCTGACAAAGCGCCTCTGTATCCGCGTTGTTGTTCTCCGCCAATAGCTTGCCCAGCTGGCGAGCCTTGTTTTGGTTATGGCTCATAAAGATATACTTATGGCGGGCATGAAATTCGGTCAAATCCTTCCATTTTGGCTGGCTGGCGACAAGCTGTTGCCACCTAAAGTAAACAAAAATGCGCTGGATAAAGTTTTCCCGCAAAACGGCATCTGCCAAACGTCCTTCTTCTTCTACTGGCAGATGAGGAAAATTCTCCATCAGGCGTTTGGCGTAAAGGCCTGTGCCATTGCGTTGCATGCCCTGGCCCTGGTATAGCCTGACTCTTTCCATGCCACAGCTGGGCGAGTCCTTTTTTAAAATATATCCCGAAATTTCCTTATGCCAGCAGGCCTGATCATTGGCGGTTTGACAGAGCTGATCTGTTACATCCAGCTTGTCATCTTTGGTGCCTACACACCTGATCTTATCTTCTACCTGTACCAGTTGGATGGTAGGCCTGGGCACGCCAAGGCCAATACTCACTTCGGGACAAAAGGGCCTGAAATCAAAATACCGTGACAGTATATTATTGATATAGGCATCCCGCTTATGCCCTCCGTCATACCTGACCTTTTCACCCAGCAGGCAGCTGCTGATACCTATGGTAATTTTAGTGTCCTGGTTCATAGTCAATCTTTGTTAGCCCCTTGTCTCTAAGTTAATAGAATTAGAGGGTTTTTGCTAGCCTTGCTGGCAAAGTGACAGGTTGTCATTGAGAAATGCCAGTATATCCAAACGGGTAACGATACCTATCATTGTCCCGCCTTCCACCACTGGAAAAATATCCTGGGCCAATTTCGCGGTTTGGATGGCGATATCAGCGGCTTGCTCGTTTAATGCAAGCTGCCGAAAATCCGTTTGCATCACATCTTCAACCCTGAGCGGTTCGTCACAATAATAGCTGGAATTTAGCATGGCATGGTGGCAGTCTTGTTGCCTGATCAGGCCCACCAGTTCCCGGTTTTCATTGATTACGGGTAATGCCGGAAGCCTTGCTGAAATTAAAGCCTGTACGGCATCCTTAAGTGAAGTGTTTGCCGTTACTGAGTCGGCGGAAGTTGTTATTAAGGAGTTTAGGGTAATAGTGGTCATGGCCTTCTTCTCTCTATTCGCTTTTAAGTTGAACTAAGCATAACCTTGGTCGTATCATAGGTTAAATTGTTAGTTTTTATCTAATTGATAGGTTATTTCTATGATAAAGCTGAGAGACCTGCAGTACCTGAATGCGATTGCCGAACACAGACACTTTGGCCGGGCCGCCGAGGCCTGCTTTGTTAGCCAGCCCACGCTCAGCGGCCAGCTGATGAAGCTGGAAGAACAGTTGGGTTTGCAGCTAGTGGAGCGTCAGACCCGTAATGTGATGTTGACCCCGGTAGGAGAGCAACTGGTGGCCGAGGCGCGCAATGTACTGCGGGCCGCCAGCGATTTTGAAGAATCGGCCAGGGCGCTGCTGGATCCCTTGGCAGGGGACCTCCATATAGGCCTGATCCCGACCCTGGCACCCTACCTCTTGCCCTTTATCATGGAAAACCTGAATAAGGCGCTGCCCAATATCAAGTTTTACCTGCATGAGAATAAAACCAAAAATTTGCTGCAGGAACTGGCGGACGGCAAGCTGGATATACTGATCTTGCCACTCTTGGATGGCATGGATAAGTTTGAACGCTTTGATCTGTTTGAAGAGCCCTTGATGCTGGCGCTATCGCCGCAGCATGAACTGGCGGCTAAGAAAATGGTCAGCTTTGATGATCTGGCCGGGAAAAAAATCCTTACCCTGGAAGATGGCCATTGCTTGCGTGATCAGGCCATGGGTTACTGTTTCAGTGCCGGCGCCGATGAAGATCAGAGCTATAAGGCCACCAGCCTGGAAACCTTGCGCTATATGGTGACCAGCAATATGGGGATAACGCTTATTCCCAAGCTGGCAACATTAAATGCGGCTACGGGTGACAGCATCAGCTATTTACCCTTTAAAAATCCTGAGCCTGTGCGGCAAATATCCCTGTTGCTTAGGCCCAACTACTCGCGCATGGCCTGTATCCGTGAAGTGGTGGCCTCGGTCAAGACATCCACTAAGGGGGTTTTGTAAGTCCTTAACAGATGCCTTTCCTTTGCCGTTTAGGCTGCGTTCTGGCTGAGTGCAGGTGTCCTTATCAGGTAATCAAAGGCACCGAGCGAAGCCGTGGCGCCGCTGCCCATGGCGATAATGATCTGCTTAAACGGGGTGTCGGTCACATCACCCGCGGCAAATATGCCGGGGACACTGGTTTCACCCGTCGCATTGGTAATGATTTCACCGCGCTCGTTAAGTGCCAGGATATCGGCTAAAAACTGGCTATTGGGGACCAGGCCGATCTGAACAAAAATGCCTGCCAGCGCCAGCTGCTTGCTGTTACCTGTTTTACGGCAGGTAAATTTTAGCCCGGTGACTTTTTCGCCATCTCCCAGCACCTCTGTGGTTTGGGCGTCCGTGATTATGTCGATATTACTCATAGACTTGGCTTTTTGCTGCAATACCTCATCGGCCCTGAGCTTGGAGTCAAACTCCAGTACGGTCACTTGCTCGACTATGCCTGCCAGATCGATAGCCGCTTCGATACCCGAGTTGCCGCCACCGATCACGGCTACCGACTTGCCTTTAAATAATGGGCCGTCACAGTGGGGGCAATAGGCGACGCCCTTGCCGCGATACTCCTGTTCGCCCGGTACATTCATTTCACGCCATCTGGCACCCGTTGCCAGCAATACCGAGCGGCTGGCAAGCATTGCGCCACTTTCCAGTTCCAGCTGGAAGAGTCCTCCCGGGCTTTGGCCCGGCCTGACTTGCTTGACCTTTTGCTCCGTCATGATATCGACATCATAGTCACGGACATGTTCTTCCAGGCTGGCGACCAGCTTGGGACCCTGGGTGGCCCTGACAGAAATAAAGTTCTCTATCGCCAGGGTATCCTGGACCTGACCACCGAAACGGTCGGCGATAACTCCGGTACGAATGCCTTTTCTGGCGTTGTAGATGGCGGCCGAGGCACCGGCGGGCCCTCCACCCACCACCAGTAAATCAAAGGGATCTTTTTGGCTGATGGCTTCTGCCTGGCGGCTGGCCGTCTTGCTATCCACTTTGTTTAATATTTCGTTCAGGGAAATTCTGCCCTGGGCAAAGCTTTCGCCATTTAAGAATACCGAAGGCACCGCCATGACTTTTCTCTGGTCAACCTCTTGCTGAAACAGGGCGCCGTCTATCATCACATGTTTAATCTGTGGATTTATGGCCGCCATCATGTTGAGTGCCTGAACCACGTCAGGGCAGTTTTGGCAGCTAAGGGAAACATAGGTTTCAAACTGGTAATTTCCCTCCAGGTTTCGTACCTGCTCTATGACTTCTGGGTCGAGCTTGATGGGATGATCGCCTGAATGTAACAGGGCCAGTACCAGGGAAGTAAACTCGTGTCCCATGGGCAGGCCGGCAAATCGTATTTCCGTATCGTTTTTTACCGAACGGACCAGCATTGAAGGCGTTCTTTCCTTGCTGGCATTGCGTTCAACCAGGTTAATTAATGGCGACATCTGGTTGATCTCTTCCGCCAGCTTTTTTAATTCGGCGGATTTTGGACTGTCGTCTACAAAGACCGCCAGCTCAACGCGTGATTTCAGGTTTTGTAAGTAGGTGTTTAGTTGTGCTTTAAGATTGGCGTCTAACATGTCGGACACTCCCAAAAAATAAGTTATTGGATTATGCGAATTAAGGGGGAGGCACACCCAAGTCTCTCTCAGGTGTGCAGGGAAGGCTTAGATTTTGCCAACCAGGTCCAGTGAAGGCGCCAGTGTTTCTTCGCCCGGTTGCCATGCCGCAGGACATACTTCACCGTCATGCTCGGCAACATATTGGGCCGCCTGGATTTTACGTACCAGTTCCTTGGCAGAACGGCCTATGCCCAAATCATGAACTTCGGCGATCTTGATCTCACCCTCAGGGTTGATAACGAAAGTGCCGCGTAGTGCCAGACCGTCTTCTTCGATCATCACACCGAAATTACGTGAGATAGTGCCGGTTGGGTCACCTATCATAGGGAATTGGATCTTGCCGATGGTGTCTGAACTGTCGTGCCACGCCTTGTGAGTAAAGTGGGTGTCGGTAGATACAGAGTAGACTTCTACCCCCATGCTTTGCAGCTGTTCGTAATGATCCGCCATATCACCCAGTTCGGTAGGGCAAACAAAGGTGAAATCCGCCGGGTAGAAAAATACTACAGACCACTTGCCTAGCAGGTCGGCCTCGCTCACTTGCACAAAATCGCCTTTGCTGAAAGCGGTGGCATTAAAAGGTAAAAGTTTAGTGTTGATAATAGATTGAGTCATCACATGTCTCCGTTAGTTTAAATTGAGTCTTAAGCTGTTTTGTTTAACTGGGTTTATGGTAAGGAGGCAGGGCGAATAAGACTAATTGGATGATCTAATAAGTTTGATAGGCAAAAACTATCAAATAGTATCATTGTTATTAAATGTTTTTATATGAAGCTATTGCTTGTGGTCAGAGCAAAGGCATGGCTATATCCCTCTTCTCGATGAGTTCGCGCTGAGTAAATATTGTACAAATTGTATATATGTGCTAAAAAATCTGGTACGAGCAGTTAGAGTGGTCTGCTGGTATCGACCGATATTTTGGAAAAATAGAATAAAAAAGAGGAATTTATCTTGAAGCCTTCATTAGCCGGCTTGTTAAAGCCAATATCGATATTAAGCATATCATGCCTACTTGCTGCCTGTGGCGGGGACTATAAATATGTGGGCGAGCCAAGCCCTGCACCAACGCCCGATCCCGAACCGACCCCAGAGGTGGTTGTGCCTGTGCCCTCTTTCGATCCTGACGGGGTATTAACGGCCAATATTCGCTGGACAGACTATGGTGTGCCCCATGTGAGAGCGGATAACCTGCAAAGCCTTTCTTATGGGGTGGGCTATGCCTTTGCCAAGGACAATATCTGTATTTTGGCGGATCAGATCCTTAAATATAATTCACAAAGAGCCAAGTATTATGGTCCGGATATGGTACCTGGCTCGGGAGATTCGGCACATTTGATCAATGATTTTGGCTTTCTGACCCTGGATATTCGCCAGCAGGCCGAGGACAATATCAAGGGCATGTCGATCAATAGCCAGGCGCTGCTTTCCGGTTATGCACAGGGATACAATAAATATCTGGCAGACACGGGTGTAGATAACATAGATCCAGCCTGTGCCGGCCAGCCCTGGGTGCAGCCCATTACCGATGTTGATATGCTGACCTATTCTCTGGGCGTTGCCTTGTTGCCTGGGGCGGCAAACTTCCTGGGCCCGATGTTTTTGGCGGCCCCTCCCGGCAAAAGCTATCTTCCTTATCCCATGGAGACCACCAGTCAGGCCTTGAAAATGACGTTCAAGCCCAAGGTGGCCATGCCGGAAAAGAACCCTGATGATCTGGGCTCAAACGGTTGGGGCTTAGGCAAAGACAAGACGGCCAACGGTAAGGGCATGGTGTTGGCCAACCCACACTTTCCGCATACGGGTAACTTACGCTTCTGGCAGTTCCATATTACGCTACCGGGACACCTGAATGTGATGGGGGGATCCCTGATGGGGATGCCGGGCGTGATCAATATAGGTTTTAACGAGAATGTTGCCTGGACCCACACTTTTTCCTCCGCCGAGCATTTTGTCGTTTATCAGCTGACCTTGAACAGCCAGGATCCCGCTCAGATGACTCAGGTCATTGACGGCGCCAATCGCTTGATCACCGAACGTGAACTGGTCATAGATGTTGCCGTGGCACCGGGTCAAACCATCAAGTTGGCGAAAAAGAGTTATGCCACCCACCATGGCCCCATGATAGTGGTGCCGGGTAATTTTGAATGGGGACCGGGCGGCAGTGCTTTTGCCATCAAGGATGCCAATAAAGAGAACTTCGATATAGTCGATCACTGGCTGGCCATGAATCTGGCGGGTGATATCGAAGAGCTTAAGCAGGCATTTAAAGATTATGACGGGGTTATTTTCAACAATACCATGTCGGCAGATAAGGATGGCAACGTCTTTTATATCGACGATTCAACCGTGCCGCACCTAACCAGTACCGCTATCAATGAAATGACCACCAATCCCTTATTGGTGGGGGCTAAGCAGGCGGCCGGTTTTACCGTTTTGCCGGCATTTTTATCCGCCTTCGATTTTGAGCGCCCCGTCCCTTACGAGCTGGCACCCAAGTATGCCGGCACCGATTATGTGCAAAACTCCAATGACAGCTTCTGGCTGACCAATGCCGGCTCTCCCATTACGGGCGTATCTCCGCTATATGGCCAGGTAGATAACCAGCAAACGCTCAGATCCAGGATGGGCCACAAACTGCTTGCCGATGCCGCAGGCAGTGATGGCCTGTTTACACCGGAAGAAGTGGAGCAGGCACTATTGGGCAACCGCAACTACCTGGGGGAAGCAGTGTTAAACGATCTGCTATCAGCCTGCCAGGCTCAGGGTGATACCCCGGTATCTTTGGATGGACAGGATGTGGATATCAGCGCTGGCTGTGCTGCTTTGGCGATGTGGGACTCGACCATGAACAAGGACAGTGTCGCGGCCCATCTATTTAGAGAGTTTGCCTTCCAGTTTAACCTGGCACCACAATGGCTAACGCCCTTTGATGCCAGTGATGCCATCAATACGCCAAGCGGGCTGGCAAGCAATGAGACCACCCTGATGCAATTTGCCAAGGCCATCAGCAAGCTTGAACAGGCCGGTATAGCGCTGGATGCGGCACTGGGCCAGGTGCAGTTTGTAGAACGCAGCCTGCCGGATGGCAGTGCCTCAGGTAACAAGCTGGCCTGGGGGGGAGCCCATAATATCGAGGGGGGCTTTAATGTTTTTACCAGTCGTACCGGTAATGACGGCACCCTGTTGCCTCGCCATGTCTATGCGCCTCAAGATGCAGATTCCATTTTAAGCAGTGATGGCGGTGGCTATCATATTGGCTATGGCAGCAGCTGGATGTCTGTGGTGAACTTTACCGATGAGGGGCCGGTCGCTAGGGGCCTGTTGAGTTACTCTCAGTCTCACGCCCATGGCGATGAGCACAACCTAGATCAAACTCAGCTGTACTCCGAACAGCCGCAACTTCGTCCGTTACGCTTCACCGAGCAGGACATAGAAGCCAATAAAATTGCCGAAATGGATATCAGCTCGTCAGAATAGTCTATAGGAAGGTTGTCAGGCCGGTGTTGTCCGGCCTGGCAAGGGAATATTGTCATGAGTCAGGCATGCATCTTCCATTATTTCCAGGTTTATCAAATAAACCAAGTCAATTTTAACTAGTGGAAACCTGTTCAATGTTTTTTCTCACCAAAACTAGAAACAGCAGGGCAGATAATATTGCTGACGCAAATATCATGCACATCACCATGATCTGGTAGCGTGCCGCGATCAGGGGGGAAACCCCTGATAATATTTGCCCCGTCATCATGCCAGGCAGTGACACCAGGCCAACGGCGAACAGGGAGTTCACCACGGGAATGGAAGCCGCATTCAGGGCCTGGTTTCTTGCCTGTAGATAGCTCTGGCCGTTTTTAAGCTCGGAGAACAATCGTTCGGCGCACAGGCTAACGCTATTCATGGCATTGGCAAAGACCATGCCGGCTAGGGGAATAATGATCTCGGGCTGGTACCAGGGAGAAACCTTTAATACGCCTTGTGTCATTAACACCAGGATCAAACTGCCACTGACGCCTATGGCAATAATTGCCTGCTTAATAAAGATGCTTCTTCGCTCCTTGATGATGCCCAGGGCTATCCAGCTGGAGACTATTATCATCATGATAAGTATGCCGGTGATCAACCAGGCCTTATCCGAGTGAAAGATATAGGTGAGCACATAGCCGATCAACAACAGTTGTGCCAGCATGCGCAATAAGGCATAGGAAGCCTGCTTAACATCCAGTGACCACTTAAACAAAAAATAAAGCCCGGCAAAAACCGGGATAAAAGCAATGCTGAGACTCGCGAGTGAAATGGGTTGTATGGGAGCTGCCATGTTTTCGGGATGAGTTCGATAATAAAAGTGAGCCAGATGGGTCAATATAAATGGAATAGCCAGCTATTAAAAGTACGCAAGAAGTGAAAATTACTTTGCCGCTATAATTTGTCTTCAAATTGCTCGCCTTGCGCGGCAAGGTCAATTAATAGCTGTTTTGTTGCTACTCCTTTTCAAGGCGATAAATCTTCACTTTTGCTTTGTTATCGATAGCATGATCATAGTGAAAGGCATTGCTGTGATGGAGCAGGTCAGTTAACTGCCCATCAGCTTTGAGTTGCAAGAGGCCTTGCTCGATGCGATTCGCCAGAGCCTGATTGTGCTTACCGACAAAGAAGTAAACCGGCGCTTCATATTCCAGCATGACAGAGTCAACCGCCACAATTTGCTCATATTTATCATTAAGTTTAGCTAGCTCAGGCTCAATTTCATGGGCGCCACGAGGGAAGTAGTCACAACGGTCTTTTGCCAGCATCTTGATGTTTGATTCATAACTAACAACGCCATAAACTTTGTAGCCGTTATTTTTCAGTCTTGTAAAATCGGGCCAATGCAAACCTTGGCAAGCGGTCATGGTTTTGAGTTTCGCTTCTGTCATTACCTCGAACTCTGCCTTGCGTTCTTGCTTGACCATTAGTCGACGTTTACCAAACAGGCCGTTGAGCAAAGGAACTTTTACGGCAATATATTCACTTTCGCGCTCTTTCGATGTCACGCTCCAAGTAACATCGAGAACACCATAATCGTTGAGTAGCTTTAGTGTACGCCTTTGCGGTGATTTGAACCGAATAGATTGAAGCTCATAACTCCCATAATCCTTGCTTGTCTCAAGCAAGGCCTTATTAAGCAAGGTATGAAAATAATTTACACTATCACTTTGCCCCACAGGCAGAAGCTAGCAAAAGCTTCTTTAGACTGACAGTTTATATTTTAGCTTTTTTTCAATGTATGTTTTAGCTTGATTGATATCATCAAAACTAAAGTTAAGGTTGCGATTGGCGGCTTCTTGAGCATCCGGATACCTGTTGTTTTCGGCCAACTCCAGCCAGGTTTCAACGAGCAATCGAGGTAGAAAGGTTTTTTCCATGGGGATAAGTTTTCTTATTGTGGCCTCATTTCTGTCAGTAATCATCGGCAACTCCTTTTGCATTTTCCCTATTACAACGTAGAGCATTTGAATAGCAGGTATTAGGCCATTAATAAAAAACGGCTTATCTTCAGCGTGTTAATTTGACCCCTTACATTTTGATGTCAACAGTGTAAACATTTTCGTCTTATACAAATGTATAGGCTTACTCCCCTGAATCTATATCCTGTCTCTTAGGCTAAACTTTTACAATCATGCCAAAACAAAGTAACCATTTGAATATAAAGAATAAAATTTAATGCTGTAAATGTGTTGGTGAATTATTTGAAGCTGTGAAGTCAGTGATTTTCCCCTGTAATCCTGTAAAGATTTCCGACTCACACAAATATATAAGTTTTTACTGGCCTGGCTTGAAACTCTGTTCTTTTGCACTAGATTTAAGCAAGAATGGAATAAGGAATAAGTCTATGAATAATAATAACTTTGATATTAACCTAGGGAATGGTGAGTTATCCGAACTTATCGGGAAAATTTATGATGCGGCATTAACCGGCAAGTGGGCGGATGTGCTGGATAAGATTATTGACAGCACCCAGTCCAACAAGGCATTTTTTATGCTGCACAAGCTAAGCGAGCCCAAGCCATTGCTGCTTGAGTTTCAAACTAACTTTGACTATTCCCCAGAGATATTAAAAGAATACCATCAAAGGTTTAAAGAAGATCCGTTTTACCGTGTGACCAAGGTAGCCACCGAGGGTGAATCCATTAATGTGAATAATTATATTGATATCGCTCACTATAAAAATACAGAGTACTACCAAAGGCTGTTTTATCCCTTCAAAGCTTATCATTGCCTGGCCGGCTTTTTGATCCGAGATGGCGAATATGATTCGGCCTATGCCATAAACCGTGGCGAGGAAGACCAGCCATATGAGACAAGAGACCTTAACCTAATCAAGCTATTAACCCCACATTTAAGCCGCTCTGCCCATACATATAAAACCTTAGGCCTGTATAAAAACTACGCCAACATCTCCAAAAGCATTCTCGACCAAAGCGACAAGGCCATTGTGGTCTGTGATGAAAATGCCAGGGTAATACTCAGCAATGAATTTGCCAATGAAAGGCTGGCCCAGAATGAACAGGTTTATTTTTCCAAAGACAGGCTAACACTGGCAATACCTGCCTATAATCAGCGGCTACAGCACTATATCAAGCAATGTGCCTCGCTTTGCTTTACCGATATCAACAGCCAGGAATCCCTTATCATCGATGACCCTTTGGGAGGAGAAAACATATTGCTGACCCTGTCACCGCTGAACCACAGAAACGAAATAAATGATATTGATATCCCCTGCTGCATGGTGTCGATAAGCTTTCAACGGGTGTTAAACTGGCCCTTGATCGCCAGGGAGTTCGAGCTGACCAACAGAGAGCAACAACTGCTAAGGGCCATTTACAGCAAGCGGAAGCTTAACGACTTAACCGGTACCTTTGGCGTAACCTACAACACCTTGCGTGCCCACTTACAGGCCATATTTAGAAAAGCAGATGTCCATTCGCAAACGGAATTAATGATGAAATTGAACATGTTTAAAAACTAGTTTATGGCTTTCCTAAGCACATAAAGCTGTAAAGAAATTCGTTTTATGGTTCAAAACTCTAAATAATACAAATAGTTTGAATAAATTACGTTCTTGGCTGAGACGTTCTGTGTTAGCTTTAAAGTATCAATAAATACTTAATAACGTGAACAATGGTAAATAGACTTTTGATATCAATAATAGTGGCGCTTTTTAGTATGTCCTCATATGCCACTGTTCGCCCATTAATGAACGAAACTATTTACTCCGATATATTAAGAGAACAACGAAAGCTGATTATTAGTTTGCCTAAAAGTTACAAAACTAATAAAAAAAGACATTACTCTGTTTTGGTCTTACTCGATGCGAAGAAAAACCTTAGCCATACAGCGGGCTCTTTAGATTATTTGAACTCCTACGGTTATATACCAGACCTGATTATTGTGGGAATAGTAAATAATAAGAGATTTAAAGATTTTACCCCAACTAAAAGCAAGAAAAATCTAGATGTAGAGTCTGGTGGAGCGAATGACTTTATAGCGTTTATGGAGCACGAATTACTACCCTATATCGATGATAAATACAGAACAAGAGATTACAAAATTCTTGTTGGACATTCACTCGGAGGACTACTGACTGTTCACTCTTTGATAGCTAAGCCTCATTTATTTCAAGCTCATTTTGCATTTAGTCCAAGTCTTTGGTGGGACGATCAACTAATAGTCAAACGGGCTCAAAAGCTTTTCAATGAAACAAAAACCTTAGATAACTTTCTCTACTTAAATATGGGAAAAGAAAGCCAGAAAACAACTAAGGCAATCACTACATTCAAGTCAATTTTGGAGAAAAGCAAACCAGAAAAATTTGAGTTTGAATCAGACAGATTTAAAGACGAATCTCATGTTACAACTCCTGTTATCGGGCAGTACAAAGCATACAGGGCTCTATACAGAGACTGGTAGTTTTTATCGATAGCAATTACCACAAATTAGAAATAATCTAGATACAAAAAAAGCTGCCTCACAAGGGGGCTTTGGGCATAAAGCAGACTTTTCATCGTCATCATAAATAGATTGAGGTTGGCAAATGAAGTGTAAGTTGTATAGTGAACTATTTGTACAAAAACAAAAACAAAAACAAAAACAAAAACAAAAATAAAAACAAAAACAAAACCATAAGGACATTTAGTGAAAAAGTATCTGCTGCTTTTTTTATTTACCTTCCCCACACTTGCTTCTGAATTATCCCTTGAACTAACAGGAACAATAAATATTTCCGTAACAAGTGGAACGATTGATGCTGATTTTCAACTTAAAAACATTCCAACACTCAGTGACTATCTAATACATCTTAACTCTGGATTTAATGTTCAATACTTCAGAAATGAAAAAGACGGCTTTAATTACACTTATGAGAAAACCTATGATGCTCAATATTCGGAAGAAAGTTTTGGGTACTTTTTCAGGGATAAAAAAACTAAAAATAAGTTTATACCAGATACCTTACAGTTCAAATATACAGGGAAATTTCCTGTAATCTCTGATATGAGCAAAGCAAGCGACCGTGGTGACTGGAAAGGTAACATTGCATTCAATGGTAAGAATATTCGTACCGATGGATTCCAAACTGCGTGGTATCCAATTTTATATGATATTGAGCATGATAAGCGATATGACGAAGTAAGTTATGATATTGAAGTTATTTGCCTAGATTGCAAATCAATCTACGTAAATGGCAGTAAGCCAATTTCATCAACTCTCGGTAAGTTTAAAAGAGAAAAGCCGACATCAATCACCTTATTTGCAGGTGATTACGATATTGCTGAGTACAATCATAATTATTATTTAAATTCTGGTTTATCAGAGAAACAAATGTCAGAACTTGGAAAATTGACATCAGCTTTTGTTAATTACTATGAAGATAAGCTATCTATTCCATATGGAGAAAGTGTTGTTTATATCAAGACGGCTCCTACATCTAAATATGACTCATGGTATTTTGTTGCTTACCCATCCATAGTAGCAATGACTCACGAGGGGGGCTTCAGTAATCTAGAAGCAAGTTGGTTCAAAGCTTTTATGGCTCATGAATTGGCGCATTATTACTTTGGCACTTACAAGAAATTCAACTCAGTACTAGGAGATATGTATACAGAGTCTTTGGCTGAATTTTTATCAATAAAAACAACAAAAGATCTTCTTGGTGATAATGCATATTTTAATCGGGTGCATGGGAAGTTTAACGAACTTAAAAATGTAAAACTTACCGCTTTTAGAAATATCGAAAATAACTCGGATTATGTCGATAGAGAGCTTTATGTCTATACCTATGCTCCCATTATTTGGTTAGCTATTGAAAAAGAGATAGGTCAACAAAGAATGTGGAAATGGCTCAATAGGATGCTAACAGTAGAAACCACTCGCACTGATTATGGTTTTCTGCTCGAAACATTAGATCAAGTTTTGGAAGATGATGCAAAACTAAACCTTTTGGTTGAAAAGTACTTTGCTAATATTAATGCAATACACAATGCCAAAACTTTGATTGCAAAATGAATGTGAAGTGAGTCTCTGTTTGGCGCGAGCCTGTCCTTAAGTTTGTGCCAAAAGCGGAAGCAGGCCCGTATGTTTCTATTAGTTGTAATCTAGCTCAATATTAATCAAGCATATCGCAAGTTTTTAATTTTAAGCTCAGTGGCCTAAAAATACTTTCAGCTAAAAGAGCGGCATAAAATAATACTATTAAATTTACGGAAGAAGCTCTTTGAAATATAAAATTATCGTATGTATCAATATTTCCAAGAATCGCGATAGCACCAATCACTAAACCGACTAAAGCGCCACCGTATAAAAACTTAACTTGGCTATTATATAACACGGAAAGGTACTTAGCTTGCGCCCCTCCGACTAATTCGTCAGTAAACAAATATTTGAGTCCTGCTAGCGACTTGAGCATTCCACCTGTACCAAACGCGATAATAGTAGCGGCATATAAAAACAACACCAGAAAGAGTCCAAATTGAACATCAATTACTAATTCAGTACTTCCCGCCAAAATAACAAGCATAGCGATAGCACCAGATATCACTAACAACGCCAGTAAATTTTTCATAATAGTTCTCCTCGTCCAATTAACTTCTATTTCATTTGAAGTTGCCATTAATGATTGAGGAGACAAATTAAAGACAGACGCTATAGCAAGAGTTGATTCAGCAGAAGCTTTACCGTCTGATTCAATGCGTTGAATAGTTCTTGCAGATAAACCTGTAGCTTTGGCCAAGACCTCTTGTGACCAACCATTTTCACTCCGTAGCTTTTTTAATTTATCAGTTGAAAGTAGCATTTTGATTCCCTACAGATCATTAATAACAACGAAGCAAATTATGATTAATTTTATCTTCTAAGACAGATATATAGCACGACATTATAGCGACAGCATACGACACCACAATAAAATCAATATGTTATAAAGATAATTAAAAATTAAATAGTGTCGAAAACTAAATATGGACGTCCGCTAGTCGCTCATTACAGCCTACCGCATCATAATGGCTGTACACTTAGCGTTCAGAGAAAATTGCTGTTTAACTAGAGCGTGTTGATCTTTGCTGTACACATTCTAATCAACCCACATAGGTAGCCACATTAACGAAAAAGCCAGAGCTACCACGCTTTGGTAATTTCGAGCCAATTTATCATATCGAGTCGCTACGG